>Ga0210408_10002944_pt1 | contig 16051 bp, 11 predicted proteins | sample IncBWH4MmetaG_FD_155471 | JGI IMG/M metagenome (GOLD analysis project Ga0210408, IMG submission 155471) | Forest soil microbial communities from Barre Woods Harvard Forest LTER site, Petersham, Massachusetts, United States - Inc-BW-H-4-M | ecosystem: Environmental > Terrestrial > Soil >...
GGAAGATCCGGACCCCGCTGCTGCAGCGCTTTCAGGAACAGACCAGCATTGCCCAGCTTGTCTTTGTAGGGAGAGTTCTTCAACAGTTCAAGCGCCTTGTTGTCAGCGGCTTCTTCGTCAGCAGCATTGCGCTTGAAGTCGAGCCGCTGGAAAGTCTCCGAGTCTGCGAAGAACATGCGGTCGTTGAAGGCCAGCATGGTATCGAGCTTGTGGCCCAGCAGGATATGTCCTAGTTCGTGGGACAGGACCATGGCCAGCGAGGCTTCATCGGGCAGAACGTCAAGCAGGCCGCGGCTCACCACGATGGTACGGCCGATGGTGAACGACTCCAGCGGAGCGGTCAACAGCACGCGGCAGCGGATGTCGCCTTGAAGGTCGATGTTGTTGGTCACCAGAAGATTGTTGACGACCGTGAGCAGGACCTTGTCGAGTTCCCCGGATGGCGCCAGCAAGCCGATTTTCTGCATGCGCTCGACGGCGTTTTCTTCCGCCTGCTTCTCCCACATGCGCTCGGCCATCACCGGCGAAGCATCGGCGGCGGTGTCGCTCTGATCCTTTACCGAACCCTGCGAATCGATCAGAATCTGCGTGAATTCTTCATTCTTGCCGAGGCCCTTCAGGTCGTATCCCCAGAGCCGGGTCTGTGATTTGAAGTGCGTGGACTTGGAAAATCCGGTGTGGAAGTTGGATTCCTCGGTGTAGATGTAGGCCGGGAGCCAAGTTCCGGCGCGCATGTTGAGCCGCCAGCTGTCGAAGTGCAGGTAGGCGCCCATCTTCGGTTGCGGGTAGTAAGTGCCGTTGAAGCGGACGATGTTGTAGTCCTGATCTTCCACCCAGATGCGTCCCAGGAATCGGCCGGGGGGCGCGTCATGCTTGGGCTGAACATCGATCACCAGGCAGCGCAGTTCTCCCAGAAATTCGCGGCGAACGAACGAGAAGCTGTAGTACTTCTTTTGAAAGTCGGTGTCCAGCACCACCATCTGCGCGAAACCCAGCGGCAGGAAGTGCATGGAATAGACTCCGGTCAACCGGTTGAGCATGCGCTTTCCGAAACCCGGCTGCCCGACGAAGGAAATATCTTCCGGGCCGTCGGTCATATCCAGACGTCCCAGGAAATACAGATCTTTGATGGGAGTGGAATTTCCGCTGCTGTCATCCTTGAGGTACTGCAGATAAGTCTCGACCATGGGGCGCATGTGGCGCATCTGGGCGAGGAAGAAGTGCTCTCGCTGCATCATGCGATCGATAACATCGTTGAAATTTGCCGCCGCTGGGGGCAGAGAAGCCGTAGTGTTGGCCTGCGGAGTTGGTGCCGGGCTGGGCGCTGTCGTGACCGTGGGCGCCGGTGAGGTGCTGGCCGGTTGCGCGGTAGGCGCGGACGAATCCGGAGCCATGGCCGGTGTGGCTGCTGGCGAGGCATCCTGCGTGGCGGCGGGGGAAGAAGCTGGAGAGGGAGAATCCTGCGCGGCGGCCGGAAAAATGGAGGCCAGCATCAGGAACGACGAAAGCAAACCAAACTGAACAATTCTCATATGAACCTTTTTGGGGAGCAGATCACGCCAGCTGAAAAACGATATGCACCACGACCGTTGAGTCCGACGGCTGGCCATCGCGCAACGCCGGCTTGAAGCGAATCTGTGTGGCATTTCTGACGGCCTCGTCATCCAGCCCGTGGCCCAACCCGCGCACCACCCGCACTACGTGGACCCTACCGCTTGCTTCCAAGACCACTTCGAGGAGCACTTCCCCTTCGACGCGCAGATGACGCGCTTCATCGGTGTAGATGGGAATTGGCTTGGAAAGGATTTCCGCAGGCACCATTTTTGCCGCGGCTATCTCCGCCGGTCGCGAATGCACAGTGGGAGGAGCCGGAACATCGGCGTCCCCGAACCCGCCTTGGTGGACTGTGCCGCGCGAAGCTGAAGCGCGGCTGCTGTTGCCCGTGGCTACGCCGTTGCCGAATCCCGTACTGACTACCACGCCGCGCGCGCCATTGGCGCCACCGGTTCCGTTGCCATAGCCGGGGCCTGCCGGAAGATCGAACGAGCCAAGTTGCGCAATGTTTACCGGCTTGCCGTTATTCTCTTTCGCGGGAACGCCGTTGGGATCGCCGAAGCCCCCGGTCTGCACCTTCTCGGGAGCGCGCGCGATGGTGGGCGTGGCCGAACTTCCGGTGGAGAAGACGTTGGTCTTGATGGTCCGTGGAATCACTGGCGCGGACGAGGGCGGCAGAGAATCCAGTTTCTTGGTAGCAACCCTGACTTCGGGTGCTGGAGTGTCCTCGACTACTTTCGGTTTCGGTGTCGGAGCTGGTAAGCGCAAGGCCTCGGCCGGCGGATCGAGTTTCGCGACCACCGCCACCTTCTGCAGGACTCGCACCGGCTGTGGCTGATGGTTGACCGGCACCGGAGTAGGCACGAGTTCGACCGAACGAAACGTGCGTTCAGCAGATGGAATCACTTCCGGGTGCAGCACACCTACCCAGCAAAAAAAGGTCACCACGAGCGACAACGTCCCATAGCTGAAAATGAACTCCCGCCACGGTGTCTTTCTAGGCGGCAGCAGGGAGAAAAGGCTAGGTTGGGAAACAGAAGGTCCCATAATACGATCCTTAGGTCTCTGTTGATAACACTAGTTACGGGTCAAAAGTTTTCGAGGTTTACAACCGCGCGGGGAACCTGGGAAAGTAATCCCCTGCAAACCCTAAGTGTACAACCCACATTCTAATAATGCACGGCAAAGGCCACTTTCTTAATCGCCGTCTGGAGATACACGCCGTAATATCAATGGCTTACGGCGGGTGTCCCGGTTCGGGAGGGCAGGGCGCTCCGGAAAGGGCAAAAAACTACACCTTGGAAGAGATTTACTACTTTGCCCAAAGGCACGGCTATTCTCGCAGAATCTCGAAATTCGTGCAGGCTAGCAGTGCACAATCTTTGCATCCGCAATGCCCCGGGTGGCGTTGCGGGTGTCGACGATCAGCTGCGATTCCTTCACGATGCGGTGATAGTCGTAATCGGAATGGTCGGTCACGATCAGCACGCAGTCGTATTGCCCGAGGTCTTTCAGCTCCGCACACTTCATCTGCAGATCGTATTTGCGATAGTCGTAATCGGAATGGTCGGTCACGATCAGCACGCAGTCGTATTGCCCGAGGTCTTTCAGCTCCGCACACTTCATCTGCAGATCGTATTTGCGGCCTTTGCCGATGGTGGGGAAATAGGGGTCGTTGTAGCTGACCTGGGCTCCGTCCTTCTGCAGCAGTTCGATGATGGTGAGCGCGGGAGATTCGCGCAGGTCGTCGATGTCTTTCTTGTAGGCCACTCCCAACACCAGCACTCGCGCGCCGTTCACCGACTTCTTGTGGCGATTCAGCGCGCTGCCGACCGAAGCCAGAACGTGATACGGCATGTTGGTGTTGATTTCGCCGGCGAGTTCGATGAAGCGCGTGTGGAAGTCCCACTCTTTGGCTTTCCAGGAAAGATAGAAGGGATCGACAGGGATGCAGTGCCCACCGAGGCCGGGTCCGGGATAGAACGGGTGAAAGCCGAACGGCTTGGTGGATGCGGCTTCGATGACCTCCCAGATGTTGATCCCCATGCGCAGGCAGAGCAGCTTGAGTTCGTTGACCAGCGCTATGTTCACGCAGCGGTAGATATTCTCCAGCAGTTTGGTCATCTCTGCCGCGGCCGGCGATGAAACTGGAATGGTGCGGTTGAAGATCGCTCCGTAGAGTGCTTGAGATAGTTCGGCTGCCTGCTGATTCATACCGCCGACAACTTTTGGGATGTCGCGGCGCGCGACGCTGGTGTTGCCTGGGTCTTCGCGCTCGGGCGAGAAGGCGACGAAAAATTCTTTCCCGGGGGTCGACGTTCCACGCGCCGCTTTGAGCCCTGCCTTATTTTCGCTTTCGAGAATCGGTACCATCACTTCTTCAGTGGTGCCGGGATAAGTCGTGCTCTCAAGCACCACTAACTGGCCCGCCCGCAGATAGGGCGCGATGGCGTGTGTGGTGTTGGTGATGTAGCTGAGATCGGGTTCGTGGTACTCGTTCAGGGGCGTGGGCACGCAGATGATGATGGTGTCCATGGCCGTCATCTGCGAGTAATCGGAGGTGGCGGAAAAGCCGTTTGCCTTGGCTGCCTGGATCTCTTCCTTGGTAATGCGGTAGATGTAGGAGCCGCCCTTGGCGAGGGTATCGACCTTGCGCTGATCGATGTCAAAGCCGGTGACCACGAACTTCTGCTCGCTATACAGCAAAGCCAGCGGGAGGCCCACGTAGCCCATGCCGACAATACCGATCTTGGCTTGGCGCTGCTGGATTTTGCTCTTCAGTTGATCAATTGAGGTATCTGCGGCAGAGTAAGTAGTCATTCTTTTGTGAGGAAATGGCTCGAAGGTACTGAATTCGCTTCGATTCTAACACGGCGGAACTGACCAGCCTATCACCCGAAAAGGCCATTACTTCGGGCTAATTTGGCGGTTCCGCGTTCTGCTGGAGCCTGGGAAACCGATGAAAATTGCGGGTAGACGAAGTGGAAGAAGACGAGTCTGGGTGGTGGCCATCATCGGTGTGACGTTGCTGGTGTTGACTGGAGCGAACGCGGGCAAGATTCTCGTGGTGGATGATCCGCAACCGTCGGACGTGATCCTGGTGCTGGAGGGCGAAACCGAGCAGCGTCCGGCGCGCGCCCTGCAGCTGTTGCAGCAGGGTTATGGCCGGCGGGTGGTGATGGATGTGCACGCCAGCGAGAAGATATACAACTTCACGCGAGGGGACCTCGCGAAGAAATATGTTGAGAGCCTTCCACAAGCGGCGGCAGTCAGCATTTGCGCGACCGAGGGACTCTCGACCAAAGCCGAGTCGCGCGATGCGGAGAAGTGCCTGGGCGAGGATGTCAAGCGGGTGCTGCTCGTGACCTCGGACTTCCACACCCGGCGCGCATTGAGCATTTTCCGCCACGAACTGCGTGGGCGGAGCTTTTCGGTGGCGGCGGCGCGGGACAGCACACAATACGGGGAGCGGTGGTGGGCGCACCGCCAGTGGGCGAAGACCTTCGTGGATGAATGGTTGCGCGTGGTGTGGTGGCACGTCGTGGACCAGTGGAAGTGATGGGGAGTCTGCAATGCTTCCTTTTAATCGTAAGACTCTTCGCTTCGGGCGGGACCAACGCGACCACAGGGGCTGAAGCACCGGGATCCACTTTTCCTTCTTTTTTCCTTTCTTTGTTCTCTGCGCGTCTGCGGAAGCGCGAGCCTCTCAAGAAAAATGGCGGATCGACGCCAAAAAGTTTTCCACCGAAAAGTAGCTTCAGGGGCACAAAAACCATTGACTGACAACAACCTAGGAGGGTAGGATTCGTCAAAAGGTCACCAAAATAGTTATTAACGGAGTGTGGGAATGGGCCGATCTGGTTTCCGCAAAATGGTAAGTTGCGTGCTAGCGCTCCTTCTTCCTGCTTCCATGTTTGCCGCGGACTCCAACGCGGCCATGCTTTACACCAATGGAACCGCCTGGGTGAACGGTACCCACGTGCCGCGCTCCTCGTCTGCAATCTTTTCTGGCGATCTTCTGCAGACCCGGTCTGACTCCGTGGCCAACATCAACGCACCCGGCTCCAGCATCACCGTGCAATCGGACTCTCTGGTGAAGTTCGAAGGCTCATCGGTGAACATCGAGCACGGTGGGGTGCTGGTTTCAACCTCGAAAGGGATTGCGACGACCGCAGGCGATGTGAAGGTTTCTCCGGCTTCGAGTTCTTGGACCGAATTCAATGTGACGGATGTGGACGGGACGGTGAGAATCGCCGCGCGCAAAGGTGACCTCACTATCAGCGATCAAGACGGCACGACCACCCTGCAGCAGGGTCAGGAAACGACGCGGCAGGAATCGGAGCAACCGCCGGACAACAACGACAACAGCAAAGACAAGAAAAAGAACAAGAAGCGCGCCCCGGGGGCGGCTCCCGCAGCGGGCGGCGGCATCCTGAATTCTCCTGTGGCATATGGCGTCGGCGCGGCGGCGATCGCTGGCGTCACCACCTGGGTATTGATCAAGAGCGACAATCCAGCCAGCCCGTCCAAACCCTAGGCATCAGTCGCAGGCTCACGGTAATCAAGCAGGGTGGGAAGTGATCGCGTCGCTGTCTGTCTCTCCGAACTCCATTTTCTTCAAACCGCTACTCTTGGCGCAAGATCTGCATCGGTTCTACGCTGGCGGCGCGACGCGCCGGGACGTAGGTTGCCAGGGTGGCAACCAGGAGAATGACGACCGGCACGACCAGGTAAATGACCGGCTGGCTGCCTTGGAGATCGGTAAACATCGCGCTGAATACTTTCGGTAGCGGTAACGCCAGCGCGAGGCCGATGGCGCCGCCAATCGCCTCAGAACCATGCCCAGGATGTCCTGACTGCGGGCCCCCAGAGCCATGCGGATTCCGATCTCGTGGATGCGCTGGCCTACTGAATAGGCGATCAAACCATAAATCCCGATGGAACTGAGAGTTAGGGCCATGAGCGCAAAGCTACCCATCAGGCGTACGAAGAGCGGGTCGCCATAATGCTGCTGTTCGACGACAGCCTCCATGGTCATAACCTGCGCCAGAGGAAGTTCGGCATCCATTTGAGCGACTGTGTTGCGCAGAGCGGACGCGAAGCCGGCCGGATCGGAAGCAGTGCGGATCATTACCGAGAATGAATTCACGGGTCGCTGGAAGAACGGCTCATAGGCCTGAGGCTCGTCGCGAGTGGACTCAGAAAAGGTCTTTACATTGCTGACCACGCCGACAATCTCGCGCCACACAGGGGCGTTGCCGCTTACATCCAGCCGAATCTGTTTCCCAAGTGGTTCCTGGTTGGGCAAATAGTGGTTTACGAATTCCTGGTTAACTAGCACGACGTGGGGAGAAGCAGTGTCGTCGGTATCGGTGAAGGTGCGACCGCGCAGTAGAGGGATGGTGGAAGTGTGGAAGAAGTTCGGCGTCACGAGAACGTCGAGGGCGTTGCGCACCTGATTTTGTGGCAAGTCCGGCTCGCCCTTGATCCGAACTGGCACGGTGGCCGGGCCGGTGGCAGGCAAGTCCGAGGTGATCGAGACAGATTCGGCGCCGGGCAGTTGGCTTACCCGCGAGATCAGATCGCGGACGAAGAGGGTCTGCTGGGATGTGTCTTTGTAGTGTGCGGCGTCGAGCGTTATGCCGGCGGTCAGGAGATGGTCTGCACGGAATCCCAGACTCTGATGCTCGATTCGCAAGACTCCGCGGATCAACAGTCCGGCTCCTACCAGTAGGAACATCGCCATTGCGATCTCGCCCATGACCAGGACGGTGCGGAGACGGGCGTGGGAGCGGCTGGCGGAAGCCGCACGGCTATCGTCTTTCAGGTTGGTGGTGATATCGGTGCGGGAGGCGTTCAGGGCCGGTGCGAGAGCACAAAGCAGCGCGCAAAGCAGGGAGACAACCGTGGTGAAAAGCAGGACGGTCCAATCCAATCTAATCTCCACCGTACGAATGGCCTCGTTGAACTGTAATTGGGCAGCGAGGAGGGCGATGCCCCAGCGGGACAGCAGCAGACCCACGCCGCCTCCAAGGAAAGCAATCAACATGCCTTCGATAAGAAGTTGGCGGATGAGACGGTGCCGGCCAGCGCCGAGGGCACGACGAATGGCCAGTTCCTTACGGCGTCCGGCAGCGCGCGCGAGCAGCAGGCCAGCCACGTTGGTACAGGCAATCAGTAATACGAATCCAACGGTCATCATCAAAATTGCCAGGCCATTACCGATTCCAAAGTCGTATAGAAGGAAATCGGGCAGGGTACGAGCCGAAACTCCCCAGCCTTTCTCGATGTCCGGAAAACTCTCCTGGGCACGATGTGCCAACGTGTCCAGGTCGGGGCGGGCCTGTTCAATGGTCACCCCGGGCTTCAGGCGTGCATAGACATGCAGTGAACGGTCTTTGCGGGCAGCGGCAGTCTGATCGGAAGGGGTGATCGTAAGTGGAGTCCAGAGTTGAATGGCGTAGCCGAGCAAACGGAAGTTGGCGGGCATGACGCCGATCACGGTGTAGGTTTCGCGGTTCAGGCGGATAGTGCGGCCGATCAGCGAGGAATCGGAGGCGAAACGCCGCTCCCAGAATTCGTGGCTGAGAATGACGACATGATCCTGCCCGGGCTGATCCTCACCGGGCCGGAAGGTGCGGCCTAGTTGCGCCGAGACGTCAAACAGCGAGAAATAACTGGCCGATACCGCCGCGGAGCGAACTACTTCGGATTGGCGATCCGCGGTCAGGGTGGAAGTGCGGAATTCGTCAGCCGCAGCCATTTCGGAAAAAACGTGGTTCGTGTCTCGCCAGGCAAGGTAGTTGGGAACAGAGACAGGGCGAACATCCGCATGGAATCCGTTGGCCGGTCGGGATCGCGTCCTGGCGGACGCCGGAAAAGGAAGGCGCTCACCAAACTGAACATGGTGGCATTTAAGGCGATACCCAATGCCAGGGTGAGAACCGCGATGGCAGTGAATCCCGGGTTCTTGCGCAACTGCCGCAGTCCATATCGCAAGTCTTGAGCTAGCGTATCCATAGCCGGTTAACTCCTAACCCGCAACTTCGCCCTTGTGTGCAGACGAACGAAGGCCTTACTGATCAGGAATACACAGCAAATACTTCGCCAAACTCTCTATCTGTAGCACGTTGGGAACAGAGGGAAGAATGGATCTCGGCGGCGCGGGTAGCACGTTGGGAACAGAGGGAAGAATGGATGTCGGCGGCGCGGGGGAGGAATACAGCGTCCGGTCTTGGACTATGGTGCCCGCGAACGGACAGTGCCGACAAGCAGCGGAGATTCTAAACAACCTCCGAGGCCGGGAATACTTCATCGGTGGGGGTTCGGATCGGCCGTCGTTTGCGCATAGGCTGCGCGAACGGGTCGGCGGCCGCTACCGTGCAGACTACGTAGAAGAGGGCGGCGTTGGCGGGAATCTGCAGGTTGAAGTCAACAGCGCTGTGCACCAGGATTCCGGTGAACCCCAGAATGCAGGCGAGGGTGACGGCGCCGCTTACATCGGAAGTCCAGTTGGCGATCTTGCTAACGGACCGGCGGTAGAGCACGACCAGGAACCAGATCATCGTCCCGAATCCGAGCACACCCATCTCGACCAGCAGCTGGAGATAGTCGTTGTGAGCCTGGTTCACGAAGAAATTGGTGTAGAAGCTGCGAAACTGCGGATAGACGACGGGAAAAGTTCCGAGGCCCCAGCCCAGCACTGGACGATGCAGGAACATATGCAGTCCATCGCGGTTGATCTGCCAGCGCATGTCAGTGGACAGTTCGGTGCGAGCCGATTCGGTGGTGGAGACACGCCGAGCGATTTCCTCGCCGCCCAGCCAACTCAGCAGCCCGACCAGAATCAGCAGAAACGCTCCAAGGCCCAGGGCCGCGCGCAACCCCCGGCGTTGTTTCACGAGGACAACCGTTAGAACCACGATCTCCACAAACAATGCCAACATGCCTCCGCGCGATCCGGAGAGAAAAATCGTGCCACCCATAACCGCCGCGGCGCCCAGAGCGGCGATTCGCTCCTTGGAATGCACCATGTGGGTGAGGGCGAGAACCAGCGGGATGGGGACGAGCAACTCCATCACGCCGGCATAGTGGTTGTGATTCACGTAGGGGCCGTAGATCCAGCCGCCGAGGCGCGGTTGACGCACCCAATACAGCCTGCCGTTCGAGGAGATACCCTGCACCAGGGCAAACGCGGCCAGCGCGGCGCCGTACACGCAGAGAATCAGGGCCAGCTTTCGGGCCTGGGCGCTGCGCAATAGAGTTTGTCCCGACAAAAAACAAAGCACTCCGTAGGCGCAGTAGAGCATTGCGCCGGAGACCGTATCGTGCCAGTAGGAGCTGGCGCGGAACACGAGTTGCAGCAGGATGAGAAATCCGAAAGCCCCCATGGGAAGGAACAGGGGATTCCAGTTGATCCGGATCTCGCCATCGAGATACTGCTTCGCGAGCCAGACCAGCGCCAGGAGGATGGCTCCGGTCTCCAGTACGAGAATTGACCAGGGCTCGACCCCGCCGAAGGCGACCGGCCCGAACATGAGCAGGCCGAACGTGCCGTAAAGCAGAACCGAGGCGAGTCGCGCAGAACGCGCGCGGCGACTCTCCTCGGCAATATTGTTGGCCATCATCAAATCGTTTTGTACTTTCCCGGCGGGTGCGCTACGACTTTTTCTTGATAATGCGGAAATCGTCGATCCAGAGCTTACCACGGATCGGACTGCCTGCCGGAAGCCGGCGCACGTGCACCACGACGAGCTTGGCATCCGCGCTGGTAGTGAATTCTCCGCCTACGGATTTCCAGAAACCGGGCTCTTTTAATTCGTCGCTGTCATAGTAGATGGCCTGGCTATACATATCTTGAACAGTAAAGTGCGGACCGCCAGCGCCCTCCAGATCGCTGGATTTGTAGTAAGCGGAGAACTCGTAGGTGGTATCAGGTTGCACCGGGACGAGCTGGTAGACTCCAGCGTCGGTGACCGCGGGACCGTCGAATGTAACCAGCAGCGAACGCCGCCCGCCATGGAAGTCGCTGGGGTCGAGAGTAAGTTCAACGCTCGGCTGTTTCTGATATTGCCAATCCAGCCCGCCATTCAGCACATCGAGACCGAAGTTTCCGTTCACCATCAGGTTGCTGGACGATGGCAGATACGCCGACAGTTGGAAACGGCTGGCGGTTTGCTTCCACACCCGCAGCGCCTGATCGACATCGGCGTGCTGGATCAGGTAGCGGAAGTAATCGAAGACCAGCCGCAGTTCAAAAGGCTGAGGCGAACGCACCAGGGCGTCCCAGACTTTGGCGGTGCCAGCGGTTTCGTCCTTGCTCATCAGCAAGCTTAGGAAGGCGATGTAGGCGTCGGAGCGAGCGGGCACGACGTCGCGGAGAAGCATATCGACGTCGGGCTGAATCCGCCAGCAGAACTGCATGGCCGCGCCCCCGAGCGAGGAATCGTTGGCCAACACAACGCTGAACTCGCGCAAAGCTTTTTCATTCTCGCCCTGGACGAGGTAAAGATTCGCGGCTTCCCAGGCAACATCGGGCGTCGAGGGATCGGCCTGGATGGCGTGTTCGAGAGCGGAAGTCTGATTCCCCGTGTCGCCGAGCACCTGGTAGGCGCTGGCAAGATCGAACCAATAACGAGCAGAATGCGGATTGAGCTCGACCGAGGCCCGGTAGTGATCGATGGCGGTCGACGGATCCCGGGCCACCAGGGCGTAGTAGCGGCCGAGATGATTGCGATAGTCTGCGTTGCCGGGATCGAGGCGCGCTGCTCGTTCGAGGCTGGCCAGTTCGACGCGATCGCCGAACCACGTCGCCAGGAACTGGCGTGCGGCAAGGGTCAGATATGCGGCGGCCAGCAATAACGCGGCGCATGCGATCAGCCACTTTCGAACGGATTGGTTAAGAGGAATCTGCATGGTGCCCGTCGTGTTACCGTCAGCGAACGCTCTGCCTATGCGCTACTGCCTAAGCGCTGCTAGATGACGGCTGGGAAGTTTCTTCCGGTTCGCCACCCTCTTCGTCGTCCCCAGGGTGCTCATCGTCACGATAGTAGCGAGCGTACTTACCCTGATATTCGTAATAGTAGTAGTAGTCAGGCGAGCTCAGGTCGACCGCATTCAATAGCACGCCGGCGACTTTGGCGTTGACTTGCATCAGAATGTCGCGCGAGCGGCGCAGGGCCTGCTTGGTGGTTTGTCCGGAGCGGATGACGAGCACAATGGCATCGGCGCGCGGGGAGAGCACAACCGCGTCGGTGACCGAAAGCGTGGGAGGCGTATCGACGACGATGTGATCGTATTGCTCCCGTAACTCAGTCAGTACATCGCGCATGTTGGCCGATGCCAGCAGTTCCGCGGGATTGGGCGGTGGTGTTCCCGCCGGAAGAATGTGCAGGTTGGGGAGCACGGGCGTGCGCGTGATCGCCTGCTGCAGAGTGGTGCTGCCGGTCAGAACGTTGCTGAGGCCGCTGCGCGGTCCCATACCGAGAGTCTTGTGAATGCTGGGACGGCGCAGGTCAGCGTCGATGAGCAGCACCCGCACACCTTTTTGCGCCAGCACGACGGCGGTGTTGATGCTGGTCGTGCTCTTGCCCTCCTGCGGCAGGGCGCTGGTCACCATGATGACTTTCGGCGGCGCTCCCAGATTCGAGAGCAGCAAGGACGTACGCAGAGCGCGATAAGACTCCGCCATTTGCGACTGCGGACGCACTTGCGTGATGAGCTCGACTGCTTCGTTCGAGGAAGCCAGCACCAGGCGCTTCGGATTGTTTCCTTCCCGCGCACTCTTGGAACCGAGTGGAATCATGCCCAGCGGCGCGAGGCCGGAAATCATCTGCGCTTGTTCGGTGGTGCGCACCGTATTGTCCAGACCCTCCAAAAGGAAGGCGAGTCCCACACCGGAAGTGAGTCCGAGAACGAACGCGAAGCCCAGATTGCGCGGGACATTGGGCTCAACCGGCGAGTTGGGAACACGGGCGCTGTCGACGATCTGAAAATTGTTGGATTTCAGTCCCGCTGAAACACCCGCTTCCTTCAGTCTTTGCAGCAGGCCTTCGTAGAGCTGGCGATTAGTTTCAACGTCGCGCTTGAGAAGGCTGTATTCGATCGCACTACATTGGGCTCAACTGGCGAGTTGGGAACGCGGGCGGAGTCGACGATCTGGAAATTGTTGGATTTCAGTCCCGCTGAAACACCCGCTTCCTTCAGCCTTTGCAGCAGTCCTTCGTAGAGCTGGCGATTAGTTTCAACGTCGCGCTTGAGAAGGCTGTATTCGATCGCACTCTCGTTCAGCTTGTTCGCTTCCTGCTTCTGCTTTTCCAGAGCGTCGTGCAGCATGTTTTCGTGCTGCAGGGCGGTGGTGTATTGCCCGCGGACTTTACTGGCGATCTTTTTCATCTCCAGCTGAATCTGCGCGTCGATTTCCTTGATCTGGTTATTCAACTGCGTGAGCTTGGGGTACGAGGGGCCGAACTGGGTGCTCAGATCTGCGACCTGAATTCTCAAGTCCGCTCCCTTGGAGCGCAGAGTCTCGAGCAGTTGAGAGGCTGACTGTCCGCTGGCGCTGCCCGCGTCCGCTCCGCTGGCGCTGGAAACGATCGCATCGGGATCACCGGATTGGACCAGCTGGTAGAGGGCTTCCCGATCCATACGCTCCGATTCCGCGGCGGTGAGTTCCTTGTTCAGTTCGTCGAGCTTCGCGGTGGTAATGTTCTGCTTTTCGTCGATGCCCAGAATCTCGTGCTCTTTCTGGTAGCGGACCAGTTTTTCCTGGGAAGTCTCCACCTTCATTTGCAGATCGACGAGCTGTTTGGAGAGCCAGTCGGAGGCCTGCATGGTGGATTCGAAACGGGTTTTGAAATTGTTGTCGCGGTAGGTTTCCATCAGCTTGTTCACCACCGCGGCCGCCATTTGCTTGTCGGCGCTGCGGTAGTGAACTTCGATGATGCGCGAATTGGGAGCCAGACTGACTTTCAAGCTGCCCTTAAATGAATTGAGCAGGGAAGACGTACGCGCCGGATCCGATTGCAGCGGATCCGGGGCTAGGTCCAAGGAGGAGGGCAAAGGTGGCGCCTGACCCGCGAACCCTGGCTGCCGGTCAAGGCTCAATTCCCGGATCACCTGCAGCGCGAGCAGATCGCTTTGCAGGATTCTGACTTCGGTCTCCATCTCTGTGGGATCGAAGTAGTCGAGGCTGAAGGTGGCGGCATCCTTAAAATTCAGCGTCGAGTCGGGCTTGTTGATGGCAATGCTGCCGCCGGCTTCATAGATCGGAGTCATCTTCAGGCTGGCGATGGCCACAACGGTGAAAATGGTGATCAGACAGGATAGGACTATCCATTTGCGCTTTACCAGAACGCGCAGGTACTCACCGAGCGCGGACTCCTGGGAAGGAAGTTCCGGGTACAGTCGCGGCCCGGCTGGCCGGCCAGGCTCAAAGTCCGCCGTAGGCTGGAGTGGGCGGAGAACCGCGTTATTCGCCTGCACCAGGGGTCCCGAATCCATGCGTGCTCCTCAATAAAATTTAGACAACTCGACAACTCAAGGCTTCAAGCGCCTTGAAGCAAACGTGCTGCGAAAGTCCCGGGTCGAGGAGGCTGGTTCGTCGCGCAGGGATTTCATTGGCACTTAAGGGTCTGGAGAGTTCGCGGACATTCTAGCATCGGAGAGGGAGAAATCGCTCGCGAATTTTCACCGCGATGACCTTCCGGCACGGCTGCGTCGGCAGAGATCCCGCTGGCCACGCGGATTCCGGCAAACTCCGCTATACTACCGGGCAACGATATTCCCAGCCGGAAAGCGAGCCGCAGTGCTTTTTCGTTCGTCGCCCCAGCGCAAAGTCATGGTGATCGGTCTGGACTGCGCCGACCCGGAATTGGTTTTCGGGGCGTGGCTGCAGGATCTTCCCAACATCCGCCGTGTGCTTGAAGCGGGCGTGCACGGGAAACTCCGCAGCGTGACTCCGCCCATTACTGTGCCCGCCTGGATGTGCATGATGACCAGCCGGGACCCAGGCGAGTTGGGCATCTACGGGTTCCGCAATCGCAGCGAGTTTGGCTACGACAAGCTGAGCGTGGCAAATTCCGCCAGCGTGCATGAGCCGACGGTCTGGGATCTATTGAGTGCCGCGGGCAAAGATTCGATCGTCATCGGCGTTCCGCCTACGTATCCGGTGAAGCCGCTGCGAGGAAGTCTGGTGAGCTGTTTCCTGACTCCGGGTTCGCAAAGCCAGTACACCTACCCACATGATTTGCGCCCCGAGTTGCAGCGCTTGATCGGCGACTACATGGTTGACGTGAAGGGATTCCGCACTGACAAGAAGCAGTGGCTGCTGAGCCAGATTTATGAAATGACGACGAAACGGTTCACCGTGGCCAAACATCTGCTCAAGACGAGGCCGTGGGATTTTTTCATGATGGTGGAGATGGGAACGGACCGCATCCATCACGGCTTTTGGCAGTTCATGGACCCGCGACACGTCCTGTACGCCGGGGAAGGGAATCCGTTTCGCGAGGCCATTCACGAGTACTACAAGTATGTGGACTCGCTGGTCGGCGAGCTGCTTGAGTTTGCCGACAAGAACACGCGTGTGCTGATCGTCTCCGATCATGGCGCCAAGCGCATGGACGGCGCGATCGCGCTGAATGAATGGCTGGTGCAGAAGGGATACTTGGCGCTCAAACGGTATCCGACGGAGCCGACTGCGTTCGACAAATTGGAGATCGACTGGTCACGGACCAAAGCCTGGGGAGAAGGCGGCTACTACGGGCGGGTTTGCCTGAATGTTGAAGGGCGTGAGCCGCAAGGCGCGGTGCCGAGGTCGGAGTACAACGCGCTGCGCCGGAAGCTGAAGGAAGAACTCGAAGCTCTGGGTGACGCCGAGGGGAATTCGATTGGCACGCGTGTGGTTCTCTCCGAAGACGTATATCGCAGCACGCGCAACATTCCTCCCGATCTGAGCGTTTTCTTCGGGGATCTTTACTGGCGTTCCAGCGGGATGGTGGGCAGCGGTAAAATTCACAGCAAGGAAAACGACACCGGTCCCGACGGCGCAAATCACAACTGGGATGGAATCTTTCTGATGGCCGAGGGTCGGGATCTTGCCCGCGGCGCCCGCAACGCGCCGCTGGAAGGATTGAGGCTATACGATGTTGCCCCGACCATCCTGGAAACGTTTAATATGGCTCCGCTGAGCGGGATGCAGGGTAAGGCGGTGGGTTGGCCTTTGGCGCGAGCGGTTTGATTTCACGGGAGACGTGAGGCGGGTCGAATGAATTGGTCGGAGCAGGTTGTTCTCGTCACGGGCGGGACCGGGTCTTTCGGGAAAAAGTTCGTTGAGATCATGCTGAGGGAATACCACCCCAAGCGGCTGGTGATCTTCAGCCGCGACGAACTCAAACAGCACGACATGCGGGCTGCAGGATTCGATCATTCCAGCCTGCGCTATTTCATCGGCGATGTCCGCGACGCCGGACGGCTGGAGCGCGCGCTTGCCGGAGTC
>Ga0210408_10002945_pt1 | contig 16048 bp, 17 predicted proteins | sample IncBWH4MmetaG_FD_155471 | JGI IMG/M metagenome (GOLD analysis project Ga0210408, IMG submission 155471) | Forest soil microbial communities from Barre Woods Harvard Forest LTER site, Petersham, Massachusetts, United States - Inc-BW-H-4-M | ecosystem: Environmental > Terrestrial > Soil >...
CGCTTCATACCCGTACAGCGCGTAAGGGCCGGCTTCGACACCGGGGAAGCTCCGCCGGAAGTCGCTGATCACACGCTGTGCCAAGCGCGGATAGAGGCGCAGCGCGAGCACGGGCGTGGTCAGGAAGGTCCTGCTCGCCGCCGCCCCGATTTCGGACGCGAGAGAGTCGCTGACCATCGTGCTCGGACCGAGCAGCAGCAGCCGCGGGTTCGCGGCATGCAACTGCTTGAACAGCGTGACCGTGCCGGCGCCCGCGCCGCCGGCGAGGAACACCGCCTGCGCGCCGCTTTCCACGATCTTTTCGACCTCGCCGGTGAAGCTGGCCCCGCGCGCGACCGTGAGGCTGTCGTGTCCGAGCACTCGGATGCCCGCACTTTCAGCGTCGCCCGCGAGGATCGCCGCAAGCGGCACCTCGAAGGGGTCCTGGTCGTCGAGCACGTAGACCTTGCTCACGCCCAGGTCCCTCAGCAGGCGCACCTGCGCGGTCGCCTCAGCGACATCGCCGGGCGCCAGCCGCACGAAGTTCCGGCGCCCGCTCAGGTAGAAGCGCCCGGGCTCATCCTGTCCCGCATCGAGCGAGCTGATCAACCCGACATACGGGCTCGACGCGCTCACCTGCAGGATCCCGGCGGCATTGATCAGCGGCAGCGAGATCGCGGTCGCGGCCGAGTTGTACTCCCCGAGATATGCGATCGTGCTCGTGTCCTGGGCGGCGATCTTCGCGTCGGTGGCTGTTACGTCGGGACTCCATCTGCCGCTCGCCGGGTTTGAGTCGTCCAGCGACACGAAGCTGACCCGGAAAGGACCCACGCGACCGCCCGCCTGGGCCAGCGCGAGCTTCTCTCCGTCGACGATCTGGGTCGAGATCGCCGCGGACGGGCCCTGCAGCGGCAGGCTCGAGTAGACCGCGAGCTGGTTGCCGGCCGTTTCAGACGCGCCCGTGGCCCCCGTACCTCCGCAGCCCGCCGCGCCCGTGACGCCGGCGGCGAGAGCGGCTAGGCACAGCCAGCGCGCGCGCACCCTGCCGGTCAGCTGCGACGGCCGGGCAGGTAGCCGGAGAGGATCTTCAGCGATGCGCCGACGAGAATGATCGCTGCGGCGAGCATGAACGCGTCAAAACCCTTGGTTCCGAGCGCCCAGAGCACGATCCAGACGACGAGTCCGGCCGTGGCGGTCAGAATCAGTCCCATGCCGGCGGAATCCTAGCTGGCCGTTCACTGATCGGTCGAGGCGAGGCCCGCGGCGAGTTCGCTCGCGAGCGCGCCCACGGCCCCGGCCGGATCGTCGGCCTCGGCGGCCGCGCGCACGAGTCGCGTCCCGACGATCACCCCGTCGGCGCCGGCGTCGGCCGCCTGGCGCGCCTGCTCGGGGGTGCTGATGCCGAACCCGATCGCAACAGGCACCTCGGTGCTCGCCTTGGCCCGGGCCACGACGGCGACGAAGCTATCGGCGAGCGCGTCACGCTCGCCGGTGGTGCCGACGACGGAGACGGTGTACAGGAATCCTCGCGCCCGTGCCCCGATCGCCGCGAGTCGCTCGGGCGTCGTCGTCGGAGCCACGAGTGGCACGAGCGCCAGGCCGTGGGCGTCGCATGCCGCGAGCACCTCATCCGCCTCGCCCTGCGGGAGGTCGGGCACGATCAGGCCGCAGGCGCCCGCCTGCTGCAGGCGCGCGACGAACGCCTCGACGCCTGCAGCGAAGACCATGTTCGCGTAGCACATCAACACCACGGGCACGCGGTCGGAGAGCCCCCGCGCGACCTGAAGCGCGCCCGCGATGCTCGCCCCGGCGGCGAGCGCTCGCGTGCCGGCCGCATGGATCACCGGGCCGTCGGCGAGCGGGTCGGAGTAGGGCACGCCGAGCTCGATCAGATCGGCTCCTGCGTCCGCGCACGCCTCGCCGATGCGCAACGACTGCCGCAGGGTGGGAAAGCACGCCATCACATACGGCATGAACGCCGCCCGCTTGCCGCTGTGCGCGAACGCGTCGGCGATGCGCTCGAGGCCGGTCGCCGCCGTGGTGCTCATGACGCGTCGCCCAACACCTCGGCGAGGTCCTTGTCGCCGCGACCGGAGAGGCACAGGAGGTCGAGCTCGCCGTCGGGCTCCTCGAGCAGCCACGCGAGCGCGTGCGCGGTCTCGAGCGCCGGGATGATCCCCTCCAGGCGCGCCACCTCGCGGAAGGCAGCGAGCGCCGCGGCGTCGTTGACCGCGACGTACCGCGCGCGGCCCGTATCCCTGAGAAACGCGTGCTCGGGGCCGGTGCCCGGATAGTCCAGGCCGGCCGAGACGGAGTGCGCTTCGATGATCTGCCCTTCCTCGTCCTGCATCACGGCGGAGCGCGATCCGTGCAGGATGCCTGCGCGGCCGCCCACGGTCAGGGGCGCGCCGTGGCGGGCCGTGTCGATGCCCTCGCCGCCGGCCTCCACGCCGACGAGCTCGACCTGCTCGTCGGCGATGAACGCGGCGAACACGCCGAGTGCGTTGGAGCCGCCCCCCACGCACGCGACGACGCGTGCCGGCAGCCGTCCCTCGCGCTCGAGGATCTGCGCACGCGCCTCGTCGCCGATCACGCGCTGCAGGTCCCGCACGAGCGCCGGATAGGGAGCCGGTCCGACGACCGAGCCGATCACATAGTGAGTGCTCTGCACATTCGTCACCCAGTCGCGGATCGCGGCCGAGGTCGCCTCCTTCAGGGTTCGCGCGCCCGCGTCGACCGGCCGCACCGTCGCGCCCAGCAGCTCCATGCGTTGCACGTTCGGGCGCTGTCGGCGCGTGTCCTCGACGCCCATGTACACGACGCACTCCATGTCCAGCAGCGCGCACACCGTCGCGGTCGCGACCCCGTGCTGGCCCGCGCCGGTCTCGGCGATGATCCGTCGCTTGCCCATGCGCTTGGCCAGCAGCACCTGTCCGAGCGCGTTGTTGAGCTTGTGCGAGCCGGTGTGGTTGAGGTCCTCGCGCTTGAGGTATACCGGCCTGCCGAGCCGCTCGGACAGCCTGCGCGCGCGATAGAGCGGCGTAGGACGCCCGCCGAAGTCACGCAGGAGAGCATCCAGCTCGCGGCGATAAGCCGGATCCTTGCGCGCCTGCGCCCAGGCCAGCTCGAGCTCCGCCAGGGCCGGCATCAGGGTCTCGGGCACGTACTGCCCGCCGTAGTCTCCGAAGCGGTGCTCCACGAACTCGCCGTGCTGCACGGGCCGGGACCCGGTCCTCCCGCCCCTGCTCACGCCGGCTGACCGATCTTCGCTGCATCGACGGCCGTCCCGTTGACGGCTTCGAAGAACGCGCGCAGCTTCTGCGGGTCCTTGTGGCCCGGCGCCGCCTCGGTACCGCTCGCCGTGTCGACCGCGTGCGGGCGTCCGAGCGTGATCGCCTCGGCGACATTCTGCGCGTTCAGGCCGCCGCTGAGAATCAGCGGCAGCTTCGAGCGCCGCAGCGCCAGCAGCTCCCAGTCGAACGTCTCGCCGGTGCCTCCTCGCAGAGCAGCCTTCTCAGGACTGCTCGCGCGCGCGTCCAGCAGGTGAAAGTCCACGTGAAAGCGTTCGAGGTCCCGTACGTCTCCGGGGCCCGATACCTGGGCCGCCTTGATCACACGCGCGCCGCTGCGCCTGGCGGCCTCGGAGCAGAACGATGGCCCCTCATCGCCGTGCAGCTGCAGCATGCTCAACCCGGCCTGCTGGCTCATCTCGACGACGTCCTCGAGCGGCGCGTTGACGAACACACCGCACAGCTGAACCTTGCGCCGCAGCGCCGCCCCGATGCGCTGCGCCTGCTCGAGCGAGCACCGCCGCGGGCTTCCCTCGTAGAAGATCATCCCCACCGTCCACGCCCCGAGCGAGACAGCGAGCTCGGCGTCGTCGAGGCTCGTGATCCCGCACACCTTCACCATCACGGGCGGCGCCGGCTGCGAGATCTCTGGCATGCCCCCACGGTAGCGGGCAGGAGATCGGGCGCTGAATCAGCCTTCCGGAGTGGTGGCGGCCGCGAGTTTGTCGGGGCGGGTGCCGAGCGTCACTTTCACCGTCTTGTTTTCCCAGCTGCCACTGCCGTTTGGCCGCTTCAGGCCGACGCTGACGGCTTGCCCGGGCTTCTTTTCGTGGATGTAGTTGGCGACGTCCTGCGAGCTGGTCACACCTTTGCCGTCGATCGACACGATGATGTCGCCGCCAACGGCGACCTGACCGCCTTCGGTGCTGCTCGCCACGCCGCCGCGGATCCCGGCCTTTTCAGCCGGGGTGCCCTTCTGCACGCTCTCAACGAGCGCGCCGCTCTTGACCGGCAGGTTGAGCGCCGAGAGCGAGCCGTCGATCGTGATCGACTGGAGCCCGAGGTATGCGCCCCGCAGGGTGCCGCCCTTCTCGAGCTGCGAGATCTCCGCCTTTGCCGTGTTGATCGGGACGGCGAAGCCGATCCCGACGCTCCCGCCGCCGCTCGAGCCGGTCTCGATCTGCGAGTTGATGCCGATCACATGCCCGGCGCTGTCGAGCAGTGGACCGCCCGAGTTGCCGGGGTTGATCGGGGCGTCGGTCTGCAGCACGTTTTTGATCGCGAACCCATTGGGAGCCGTGATTTCACGCTGCAGCGCCGAGATCACACCGGTCGTGAGCGTCCGTTCCTGGTTGAAGGGATCGCCGATCGCCAGTACGGGATCGCCGACCTGCACGGCGCTCGAGTCGCCCAGCGGGATCGGATGCAGCGCAGCACCTTCGGGGGAGACGTGAAGGACGGCGAGGTCGTTGGAGGGATCCTTGCCGACGACCTGAGCGTCGATCGTCTTGCCTTTTTCGAAGCTGACGGTGACCTTGACCGCGTTCTCGACGACGTGGAAGTTGGTGAGGATCGTGCCGCCGTTGTTGATCACGATCCCCGATCCGGTCGCCTGCCCCCGGCGAGCCGTTTCTTCACCGCCGCCGAAGAGCCCGAACGGCGATTCGGATTTCTGCACGATCGTCGAGGTGACGATCGCCACGCCCGGAGCGGCACGTACGTAGATCTCGTGCGGCGTAAGCCCTTTGGTCGTTTGCGAGGCGTTCGACGGCTGCAGCGGAGCCGCCTGGATGGCGGTGATCGTCTTCGTGTCGCCCCGCAGCCCACCGGCCGCGGCGAGCGCCGCCACGACGACGCCGGCACCGACCAGGGCCGCGAGGAACGGAATCAGGAACAGGCGCTTCATCGCGTGACAGGATGGTGGCGGGCGATGAAGGGCATCTAAAGCGCAGGCTCGGTGCGTCTAAAACCTGTCAGCTCCCTGAGCGCTGCCGCCGGATCGGCGGCGCGCATCAGCGCCTCGCCGACGAGCACGGCGTGCACGCCCAGGCCCTGAAGGCGCTCGAGCTGCTGCCCGCCGGCGATGCCAGACTCCGAGACGACCGTCACCCCCGCCGGCATCTCCGCCATCAGCCGCTCGGTGCGTTCCACGTCGACGCTGAAGTCCGTCAGGTCGCGGTTGTTGATGCCGATGATCTCGGCCCCGGCGTCGAGTGCCCGCCGCAGCTCGCCACCGTCGTGGACCTCCACGAGCACGTCCAGCTCGAGCGACCGCGCCTGCGCGTAGAGGGAGCCGAGCTCCGGCTGCTCGAGCGCCGCCACGATCAGCAGCACCGCGCCCGCCCCCCCAGCCAGCGCCTCGTGGAGCTGATAGGGATCGACGATGAAGTCCTTGCGCAGCAGCGGCAACTCACAGACGGAGCCGGCCAGGCGAAGGTCATCCAGCGAGCCGCCGAAGTTGGGACCCTCGGTCAGCACCGAGAGCGCGACCGCTCCGCCGCGCGCGTACGCAGTCACGATCTCCCGCAGGTCCGCCTTCTCGCGCAGCGCGCCCGCCGAGGGAGAGCGCCGCTTGAACTCCGCGATCACGCCGATTCCCGGGCGCGCCAGCGCCTTGGAGAATCGCTCCGCGCTCCCCTCGCCGCGCGGGCCTTCGATGCGGCCGTCGAGCGGCTCCTCGCGCTTGCGCCGCTCCACCTCGCGACGCGTTTCGGCGACGATCCGCTCCAGCACGGAGGCCGCGCGCGCGCTCACTTGACCGCCGCCGGCTCCGCGCCACGGCTCACCTGCAGGTAGCGCTCGAGCGCCCCGGCGGCGCTGCCGTCCGCGAGCGCCGCGCGGGCCATCTGCACGCCGGCGGCGATCGTGTCCGAGCGACCGGCCGCATAGATCGCTGCACCGGCGTTGATCACGGCCAGATCTGTGCGGGGCCCATCCCCCCCCTCGAGGATCGCGAGGGTGACCTCGGCGTTGTGCGCCGGCGACCCTCCCTGCGTGCCACGCTCGGCCGCGGCGTCGCGCGCGGGTGGTGCGATGCCGACGTCCGCCGGCTCGAGCGTGAACCGACGGATCTCCTCACCGTTGACCTCCACGACGCTCGTCGGTGACGCCGCCGAGATCTCGTCCAGCCCGTCGTCGCTGGCGACGACGAGCGCCCGGTCGACGCCCAGGCTCGCCAGCGCGCCAGCGATCGTGTCAAGGAAGCGCGGATCCGAGACGCCGATCAGCTGGCGGCGCGCTCCGGCCGGATTCGTGAGCGGGCCGAGCAGATTGAAGATCGTGCGCACAGCCAGCTCGCGGCGTACCGGGATCACGAAGCGCGTCGCCTGGTGGTGGGCCGGGGCGAACATGAATCCGAACCCTGCCTGCTCGATGCAGCGCGCCACGCCCTCTGGGCCCAGATCGATGCGCGCGCCGAGCGCCTCGAGTAGATCGGCCGAGCCCGAGGAGCTCGTGGCCGAGCGGTTGCCGTGCTTGGCGACCGCACAGCCTGCTCCGGCGGCGATCAGCGCCGCTGTCGTGGAGACGTTGAACGTGCTCCTGCCGCCTCCCGTCCCAGCCGTGTCCAGCAGATCGTCTCGATCGACCGGCACATGCGTGGCGAGCGCGCGCATCGTGCGGGCCAGCCCGGCGAGCTCCTGCACGGTCTCGCCCTTCGTCCGCAGCGCCACCAGGAATCCGGCGATCTGCGTCTCGGAGACCTCACCATTCATGATCTCGCCGAGCACCTCTGCCGTCTGATCGGCGCTCAGGTCCGTGCGCGAGGCGAGCGCGTCGATCGCGCGTGTGAGGATCGCGTTCGGCACTAGCTCGTCCTCGCCGCCGGGGCCCTCGGCGAAGCGTCCTCGCGATCGCCGGACGGGCCGAGCAGGAAGTTCTCCAGCAGCTTCATCCCCTCCTCGGTCAGCACCGACTCGGGATGAAACTGGACACCCTCCGCGGGCAGCTCGCGATGGCGCAAGCCCATCAGAACGCCGCCGCCGCGAGCGGACTCCTCGAGGCAGTCGGGCAGCCGCGGATCGACGACCAGCGAGTGATAGCGCCCGACGGTGAGCGGTGAGGAGAGACCGCGGAAGACGGTACGCCCGTCATGCTCGATCGTCGTCGCCTTCCCGTGCACCGGAGGGTGCAGCCGCACCTGGCCGCCGAACGCCTGCGCTAGCGCCTGGTGTCCGAGGCACACGCCGAGCGTGGGTATCCCAGCCTCGGGCATGCGCCGCACCACCTCGAGGCTGATGCCGGCGTCGTCCGGCGTGCACGGCCCCGGCGAGACGACGCAGCGCTCATATCCCGCCGCCAGCAGCTCGTGCACGCTCGCGCGATCGTTGCGAACGGCCTCGACCTCGGCGCCCAGCTCCCCCAGGTACTGGACGAGGTTGTACGTGAACGAGTCGTAGTTGTCGACGACGAGGACCTTCATGCCCAGTCCGGCTGCTCGCAGGCCAGCGCGATCGCGCGCATCGCGGCCTGCGCCTTGGCCACCGACTCCTCATACTCGTAGTCCGGCTTGGCGTCGGCAACAGTACCGCCGCCGGCCTGCACGTGGGCGACACCGTCCTTGACCACGACCGTGCGAATGTGGATCGCGGTATCGAGGTCGCCCCCATAGCTCAGGTAGCCGACGGCGCCGCCGTAGCCGCCGCGCTTGACCGGCTCCAGCTCGTCGATGATCTGCATCGCCCGCACCTTCGGCGCGCCCGAGAGCGTTCCCGCGGGGAGCACCGACCGCAGGGCGTCCATCGCGCCGACGCCGTCGCGCAAAGTGCCCGAGACGGTCGAGACGATGTGCATCACGTGGCTGTATGACTCGATCTCCATCAGCTCCTCGACCGTGACGCTGCCGTACTCGCAGACCCTGCCGAGATCGTTGCGGCCAAGATCGACGAGCATCACGTGCTCGGCGCGCTCCTTGTCGTCCGCGAGTAGCTCGGCTGCGATCTGCCTGTCCTCTTCCGGGTTGGCCCCACGCGGGCGCGTTCCCGCGATCGGCTTCGTGCTGACGTGCCGTCCGCTGACCGTGAGCAGCGGCTCGGGGCTGGCGCCCGCCACCTGGAAGTCGCCGAAGTCCAGGAAGTACATGTAGGGGCTCGGGTTGATCGCGCGCAGGCCTCGGTAGATCGAGAAGGCCTCGACGGGAACCGCCGCCGACCAGCGCTGCGAGGGAACGACCTGAAACGCGTCGCCCGCGTGCACGTAGTCGACGATCCGCTGCACGATGGCTTCGAAGCGCTCTCGCGGCATGTTCGACTCGAACTCCGGCAGCCGGCGAGCTGCCGTTCGCGCCGGGTGCTCGCGCGGGACGGGTCCCGCGAGTGCCGCGCGAATCTCGGCGATCGTGCGCGCGGCCGCCTCGTAGGCGCGCTCGATGTCGGGCTCGGCACGCAGGTCGGCGTTGGCGAGGATCGTGACGCTGTGCTTCAGATGGTCGAACACGACGAGGGCGTCGGAGAGCATCAGCGCCATGTCTGGCAGCGCGAGCGGATCGGGGCCCGGAGGGCCGAGCGGCTCGACCGCGCGCACGAGGTCGTAGCCGAAATAGCCCACCGCTCCGCCGCTGAACGGGGGCGCTTCGTCCATCGGTGCCTGGCTGTAGCGAGCGACGTACTCGGCGGCGAGCGCGTATGGGTCGCCCCCGTCTCCGAGCGACCAGCGCAGCACCGCTTGTGGGCGGAAGCCGATGAACGACCAGCGACCAACGCGCTGGCCCTGGTCGGCCGACTCGAGCAGGAACGACGGCTCGCCCGGCGCGAGCGCGCGCAACTTGAGGAACGCCGACACCGGCGTCTCGCAATCCTCGATGAAGCTGTGGCGCAGCGGGATCAGGTTGTGCGCCTGCGCGAGCGCGCGAGCCTCCTGCAGGCTCGGCTCGACCGCGAGCACGCCGGGGGCGGGCGGCGAGGCGCTAGGAGCGGCGGCCATCGAGCACCCGCTCGGCGTCGGCGAGCGAGCGTTCCCGGCTGCGGAGGAGCACGAGCAGGTGATAGAGGACGTCGGCGGCCTCTTCGTCGACCCGCTCGCGCGACTCCTCGCGCGCGGCGCGGGCCACCTCCTCTGCCTCCTCCATCACCTTCTGCCCGATCCGTTGCGGATCGTCGAGCAGCTCGACCGTGTAGGAGCCCGCCGGTCGCAGGAGGGCGCGCTCCGCGACCGTGCGCTCGAGCGCGGGGAGCGTCTCATATGGAGCCGACGGCTCGAGCTCGCCGCGGTGAAAGCACGTTCGCTCGCCCGTGTGACACGCGGGGCCGGCCGGCTCGACCAGCGCCAGCAGCGTGTCGCCGTCGCAGTCCAGGCGCAGCGCGCGCACTGTCTGCACGTTGCCGCTCGTCGCGCCCTTGTGCCACTGCTCGCCCCGGGAGCGGCTCCACAGGTGAAGCTCGCCCGTGTCGCGCGTACGCCTCAGGGCCTCCTCGTTCATGTGGGCGAGCGTCAGCACCTCACCGGTGGCCCAGTCCTGCACCACGCAGGGGACGAGGCCCTGCGTGTCGTATGAAACCTGCCCGTCGATGGGATTGCTCCCCGTCGCTGTCATGTGCTCGATTGTAGGTCGAGGCCGTGGGCGCGGGTTTGAGACACACTCCTGACGCGATGACATCGTTGCTGAAACGCGAACTGCTCTTTGTCACCGGCAAGGGCGGCGTGGGAAAGACGACCCTCGCGGCGGGACTCGGCCTGCTCGCCGCCGGCCGGGGCCTGCGCACGATCGTGGTCGAGCTTGGCGACCAGGGCCGACTCCCCGCTCTGTTCGGCCTCACGGGCAGGGACCCGGGAGTGGAGACCCTGTTGCGGGAGCGCCTGTGGAGCATCTCGATCGATCCCGATCGGGCCCTGCTCGAGTGGCTGCAGCAGCTGGGCGGGCGCGTCTCCGGGCGGCTGCTCGCGTCGAGTGGGACCTTCCAGTACTTCGCCGCGGCGGCGCCCGGCGCGAAGGAGCTGGTGAGCATGGTGAAGATCTGGGAGCTGACCCAGCGCGAGCGTTGGCAGAGGCGCGCGGGCGGATATGACCTGGTAGTCATCGACGCTCCCTCGACCGGCCACGCGCTCGGCTTGCTGCACTCGCCGCAGACATTTGGCGCGATAGCCCGCGTCGGCCCGATCGCGGGGCAGTCGCAGCGGGTGCGGGAACTGCTGCAGGACCCCACGCGGTCGGGCTACTTGGCAGTCGCCCTGCCCACCGATATGGCGGTCACCGAGACACTCGAGCTTCAGGACGGCCTGCAGCAGGGACTTGGCCGCGCGCTCGACGCGGTGGTGCTGAACGCGCTTCTGCCATCGCGCTTCACGACCGCCGAGCTCGATCAGATCGCGCAACTGAACGGAACCGAGGTCGGGCGCTCGGCCTGGGCGGCCGCGCGCGCGGTGCACGACAGGGCGCGCTTTCAGCACAACCAGCTCGCGCGGCTGCGCCGCCGGCGGTTCGAGGTGCTCGGCGTCCCGTTCCTGTTCGGCGCGGAGCTGGACCTGCCCGCCGTGCAGCGTATCGTCGAGCACCTGCAACGCAGGCTGTGAGGGGCCGCCTGGCTCCTCCTGCGGCCGCCGCGTGCGGGCGAGCTCGGCGATCCCGAGGTAGGGGGCGCTGGGTCGCGCATCGTGTTTCTAACCTATGCGCAACCGGTCGAGCGATCCCTCGTCCGCGCGCCAATCTCGGCGCACCCGCACCGACAGGTCGAGATGAACCCGAGCGGCGAGCTCGCGTTCGAGCTCAGGCCTCGCGGCTGTTCCGATCGCCTTGATCATGCGCCCCGCGGCGCCGACGACGATGCCCTTCTGCGACTCGCTCTCCACCCAGATCAACGCGCGCACCCTCGCCAGGTCCTCGCGCGGCCATTCGATCCCCTCAACAAGCGCCTCGACCGCGTGCGGGACCTCCTGGAAAGTGCGCTTGATCACAGCCTCGCGCACGAGCTCGGCCAATCGCAGCTCGAGCGGCAGGTCCGTGACGGAGCCCTCGGCGAACATGAACGGGCCCTCGGGCATCAGCGCCGAGAGGTGCTCGACGAGGGCCGGCACCCCCAAACCCTTGCGTGCGGAGATGGGATACACCTCGGCGTCCTCGTGAAGCTCGGCCGCCTGTTGCAGCACGTCGAGCAGCTCGGCCTTGGCGAGACGGTCGATCTTGTTGACGGCGATCGTCACCGGCAGGCCCCCGTGAGCGAGTAGCTGACCGATGAAGCGATCGCCGGGCCCCACGCCCTGCTCGCCGTTGAGCATCAGCAGAGCGGCGTCCGAGCCCTCGAGCTCCTGCTGGACCCTGCGCGCCATGCGCGCGGTGAGCGCGTCGCGCGGGCGCTGCACGCCCGGCAGGTCCACGAGCACGATCTGGCAGTCGCGGTCTCCGTAGACTCCCCTGATCGCCCGCCGAGTCGTCTGCGGCCGATCGGAGACGATCGCCACCTTCTCGCCGACCACCGCGTTGACCAAGGTCGACTTGCCGACGTTGGGCCTGCCGGCGAGCGCGACGAAGCCGCTGCGCGTCACCCAATCCCCCGGGCGAGCAGCTTCCGCTGCAGAGCCAGCATCTGGCCGTCGTCCGTCTCGTGATCCATGCCAACCAGATGCAGCACTCCGTGAACGATCGCCTCGGGCAGGTCCGTGGTGTGCTCGGCGCAGATCACGACGTCCCCGAGCTCGTGCGGCGAGGCGTCGTGCGGCGCGGCGCCGTCGATCGGGAACGAGAGCACGTCGGTCGGGCCGGCGTGATCGCGGTGCGCCGCGTTGAGCTCGGCGATGCGCCGAGAATCGACGAACTCGATCGCCAGATGTCCATCTGTCACTCCCGCCGCGCCTGCGGCCAGCACGCACAGGCGGCGAACCACCTCGGGGGGCGGCGCCTCGGAGGCGAGGCGCGTCCCGAAGACCTCCACCTCGAGCATCGGGCGATCAGGCGCGGACGGCGTGCGGCGCCGGCGGGCTGTCTGCGACCCGGATCGCATCGACGCGCTCGTCGCGGTCTGGGCGCGAGGCGATGTCCGAGCGCTCACCCGTCGCGCGCTGGGAGTGGACGTCATAGGCCTCGACGATCCGCTGTACGAGCTTGTGACGCACGACGTCCTCGCCACCGAAGCGCACGAACTCGATGCCGTCTATCTCGTCGAGCACCTCGCCGACGACGATCAGCCCGGACTGCTGCTCGCGGGGAAGATCGACCTGGGTGATGTCGCCGGTGACGACCATCTTCGAGCCGAAGCCGAGGCGGGTGAGGAACATCTTCATCTGCTCGGGAGTGGTGTTCTGGGCCTCGTCGAGGATCACGAAGGAGTCGTTCAGGGTCCGACCGCGCATGAATGCGAGCGGCGCGATCTCGATCACGCCGCGCTCGATGTGCTGGGAGACCTTCTCGGGGTCGAGCATGTCGTGCAGCGCGTCGAACAGCGGCCGAAGGTACGGGTCGACCTTGGCCATCACGTCGCCGGGGAGGAAGCCGAGCCGCTCGCCCGCCTCGACAGCGGGCCTGGTCAGGATGATGCGGTTCACCTCATGGCGCGACAGCGCAGCGGCGGCCATCGCGACGGCAAGGAAGGTCTTGCCGGTGCCCGCCGGGCCGACGCCAAACGTCACGGTGTTCGCCCGCACCGAGTCCACGTAGCGCTTCTGGTTGACGGTCTTGGGAGCGACCCGCAGGCTGCGGTGGCGCCATACGACATCCTCCAGCACCCGCACCGGGGACTCGTGCGCGTCGAGGGCCCCCGTCACCGCGGCGATCGTGCCCGGTCCGATCTGATGACCGCGGTCGATCAAGTCAGAGAGCTCGCGGACCACCCGCTCGCCGACCTTCGCCTCATCCTCCTCTCCCTCGAACGTGAGCAGGTTGCCGCGCAGGAACACCTTGCAATCCAGGTGCGCCTCCAACGCGCGCAGCACGGCGTCCTGGCTGCCGGCAAGCTCGGCCGCGACATCGTTGGAGAGTTCTATCTGGCGTCTCATGCCTGCAGAGAGGCGCGCACGAGTCCGGATACGCGCTTGCCGTCGGCGCGCCCCTCGACGGCCGCCATCGCCTGCTTCATCGCCACACCCATATCCTTCGGCGACTCGGCCCCGCTCTCTCGCACGGCCTGCTCGACGATCGCTCGCAGCTCCTCCTCGGAGAGCTCGGCAGGTAGGTAGGCGCTGATCAGCTGCGCTTCTGCCTGCTCGCCCTCGGCCAGATCCTCGCGGCCCGCCTCGCGGTAGGCGCCCGCGGCCTCCAGCCGGCGCTTTCGCTCGCGCCTGAGCACGGCAAGCTCGTCGTCGGCGCCCTCCTTGGCGGCCTTCTGCAGCTCGGAAAGCACCAGCCGTAGCGCCCCGACCTTCGTTTTTTCGCCAGCGCGCATCGCGGCCTGAAGGTCGGTCTTGATCTCCTCGCTTATCGCCATCCTCCATTCAGGATACGCCGGTCCGCCAATAGCGGAACCACCTGGTCGCGCGGCTCCGAATATCGTGCAGCCGGTGAACGAGTCCCTGTACGCCGGCGCGCTCTCGCCGTTCCTCGCCGAAGCGCGTCGCCTGCGCCCCGCCGGGGTGGAAGTGCTCGACGCCCACACCCATCTCGGCCTCGATGAGGACGGGCGCTCGTTGACGCTCGAGCAGCTGCTCTCGCTGCTGGACGGCGCCGATGCGCGTCGTGCCTGCGTGTTCCCGCTTCACGACCCCGAGCGACGACCGGCCTACAGCCTGCCCAACGACCGCGTGCTCGAATGGGCCGCTGAAAGCGGCGGCAGGCTGATCCCGTTCTGCCGGCTCGATCCGTCCGAAGACCCCCTGGCCGAGTGCGAACGCTGCCTCGGGATCGGCGCCCGCGGCATCAAGCTGCACCCCCGTGCGCAGGACTTCGATTTCGACGGCAGGGAGATGGGCGACGTCTTCGAGCTGGCCGAAACGGCGAGCGTGCCGATTCTGATACATGCCGGACGGGGCCTGCCGCCGCTTGCGGAGGGGCTCGTCGACCTCGCCCTGCGCCATCCCGGCGCGGTGCTGATCCTCGCCCACGGCGCCATCTGCGACCAGGGGATCCTGACCTCGCGCCTGGCCGACCACCCGGGCGTGCTGTATGACATCTCCTGCTTCTTCCCTCTGGACGTGATCGAGCTGCTCGCCCGCGTTCCCGTCGAGCGGATCGTGTTTGCCTCGGATCCGCCATACGGGCAGCCGGCGACGTCGCTGTATATGGCCCTCCGGGTGGCCCGGCAGGCGGGACTCGACGAGCACGCGACGAGAGGCCTGCTCGGAGGGACGATGGCCGCCCTCCTCGACGGCGAAGGCCTGCCCCAGCCCGGCAAGCCGAGGCGCGGGTCATCGATCACCCTCTCGGGGCGCCTCGCGCGGGTTTACGGCTACGCGAGCCTTGTCGGCCCGGCTCTCTTCACGGGGGTGGTAGACCAGGCGCGGGCGATGCTGAGCATGGCGATCGCCGCATGCAGGGACCCAGAGCCGGGGTCCGACGGCGAGGCACTCGAGGTGATCGGCGCCGCGCTGATCGCGGCCGACCAGCTGCTCGAGTCCGAGCAGGGCGTGCGCCCTGCCATCGACCTGATCTACCGCGCGATCGTCCGTGCGGCTACGGAGCTGCCGGACGCAGATTGATCCGGTCAGTCCCGGCCCGCCATCCAGACGGCAGCCCACTCGCCGCGCTCGCGGCGTCGCCGCTCGCGCATGCCGAGACGTGCGGCGAACATTGCCGCGATCTCATCGACCTCCTCCCTCAGCAGGCCGCCGGCGAGCAGGTGGGCGGGGCGACGCATGAGCTTTTGCTCGAGCTCGAGCAGAAGCGGGCGCAGCAGGTTCGCTACGACGACCACCGAACCCGGCGGGCTCTCGCCGGCGCCAATCCAGGGCAGTGGCTCGGAGCGCAGGTCGAACTGACGCACCTCCACGTCGACGGCGTTGCATGCCGCGTTCTCGCGCGCCGCGACGACGCTCTCGCGATCGTTGTCTAGGCCCAGCACCGGCGCAAACGCGAGCCGCGCGCCGGCTATCGCCAAGATCCCAGACCCCGTCCCGATGTCGAGCAGCGGCCCGTCTGGGCGCCCGAGGGACGCCAGCTCGAGCAGCAGCTCGAGGCATAGACGGGTGGTGGCGTGCGCGCCCGTGCCGAACGCCTGGCCGGGGTCGATGACGATCTCCTCGACCACGCGGTCCGCGCGAGGGCGCGCCGGCTCCCATGGCGGTCGCACGCGAAGATCCGGCACGCGGCGTTCCGCGCCGGCCGGGGGCGCCGGTGCCGCGATCACACTCGGCCGGTGGAAGAGCTTCCAGCGCTCCTGCCAGCCGTCAGCGACCTCGGTGGTGGAGATCTCGACGAGCGCGCCGCCGACCGCGGCCTTGAGATCTCCCAGCGCGGGAAGCTCCCCCGGCGACCCGTAAACGGCGTACTCGACCGCGTCGGAGCCGACGTCGAGTTCCTCCACGCCAGCGGGTGCGAGCTCGAGCAGCTCCGCCAACACCAGCTCCGCCTGCGCGCGGCGAACGCGCACGGCGAGGCGAATCACGCTGCCTGGCTGCCCAGCGCGCGGCGCAGCTTGGCGAACACGGACTCCTCGCTCTTCAGGTTCTCGCTCGTCAGCGACTCGTTGAGTCGCTCGAGCAGCTCACGTTGGTCGGCGCTCAGGCGGCGTGGGATGACGACGTTGACAACGACACGGAGATTCCCGCGCCGGCCCCGCGACAGCGACGGCATACCCTCGCCTCGCAGCGTGATGACCTCACCGGGCTGCGTGCCGGGCTGGAGCTGGACGGTCGCGGCGCCCTCGAGTGTGGCGACCTCGAGCGTCCCACCGAGCGCCGCCAGCGGAGCTGGGACGTCGAGC
>Ga0210408_10002947_pt1 | contig 16044 bp, 11 predicted proteins | sample IncBWH4MmetaG_FD_155471 | JGI IMG/M metagenome (GOLD analysis project Ga0210408, IMG submission 155471) | Forest soil microbial communities from Barre Woods Harvard Forest LTER site, Petersham, Massachusetts, United States - Inc-BW-H-4-M | ecosystem: Environmental > Terrestrial > Soil >...
CGCACTGCTGCGCTTGTCGGAGGCGGCGCGTAACCGGCGCATCGACGTGCTGCGGCTCGCGGAGTCGCTCGGCGGCGAGAGCGTGACCCTCGATGGGCCCTCCGCCGCGGCCACGATCGCCGAGTACGCTCACGTGCGTCACGCCACCCGCGTCATCGTCGGCGCGCCCGAGCGGCGTGGGCTGAAGGTGTGGCTGCGCCCCTCGACCGCGACCGAGCTGGTACGCCGCGCCCGCGGCTTCGATGTCGTGCTGATCGCCGCGGGCGATCGCACGCCGCCGCCGCCCGCGCCCGTGACAGCAGCGGCTGCTGCCACGAGCGCGACCACCATCCGCTGGGACCGCTACGCCTGGGCGGGGGCGATCAGTGCGCTCTGCACCCTGATGGCCTTCGCCATGTACCGGCGCTTCGAACTCTCCAACCTGGTGATGATCTATCTGCTCGGGGTGACGGTGGCGGGCCTGCGGCTGGGTCGCGGCCCATCCGCACTCACGGCGGTGCTGAACGTGGCCGCATTCGACTTCTTTTTCGTGCCGCCGCGCTACTCGTTCGCAGTATCGGACGTGCAGTACCTGCTGACCTTCGGCACCATGGTGACCATAGCGCTCGTCATCGCCAACCTCACAGCGAGCGTGCGGCAGCAGACGCGGGTTGCGGGTGCGCGCGAGCGACGCACCGCGCTGCTCTATGCCATGAGCCGCGAGCTCGCGGTCACGCGCGGTATCGCCAACATGGCACGCGTGGCGGTCCGACACGTGGCGGAGGTGTTCGAGTGCCGCGCAGTGGTGCTGCTGCGCGCCGCCGACGGCAAGCTGCACTACCCGGCGGAACCGCCGCTCGAGACCTCCTTCCGCCGTGCAGACCTCGCGGTGGCGCAGTGGGTTGCCGACCACGGCCGCCCGGCAGGCGTCGGCACCGATACGCTGCCGGCCGCTTCGGGTCAGTACCTGCCGCTCGGCGAAGAGGGTCGCACGGTGGGGGTGCTCGGGGTGCTGCCGGGCAACGTGCGGCGCGTGCTGCTGCCGGAGCAGAGCCATCTGCTCAGCACTTTTGCCGGGCAGATCGCGCTCGCGCTCGAGCGGGCGCGCCTCGCGGAGGTCGCGGAAGCCTCGAGTCTCGCCGCCGAGCGCGAAACGCTGCGCAACACGTTGCTCGCCTCCATCTCGCACGATCTGCGCACTCCGCTCGCGGTCATGGCCGCCGCCGGCAGCACGCTCGCCCAGCACGGCGCGAGCCTCGATGAGACGACGCGCGTGGCGCTCGCCCGCTCGGTGGAAACCAAGGCGCGCGAGATGTCCGATCTCGTGTCGAACGTGCTCGACCTGGTGCGGCTCGAATCCGGGCAGGTGGCGCTGCGGCGAGACTGGCAGACGCTCGATGACCTGCTCGGTAGCGCACTCGCAGCCCGTGCCGAGCGGCTGGCCACGCACCGGCTCGAGCTGCGGCTCTCGCCGGATCTGCCGCCGGTGTGGGTGGATGCCACGCTCATCGTGCAGCTGTTGACCAACCTCTTCGACAACGTGGCCAAGTACACCCCGCCCGGCACGCGCGTGCTCGTCTCCGCCGTGGCGGAGCCAGACCGCAGCGGGGTTCGTGTCACGATCGATGATGAAGGACCGGGCCTGCCGCCGGGGGACCCGGCGCGGCTGTTCGACAAGTTTCAGCGCGGGACTGATGAGGGCTCGGTCGTCGGGGTGGGCCTCGGCCTCGCCATCTCTCAGGCCATCGTGCGCGCCCATGGCGGGGAGATCGAGGCGCACCGCCGCGAAGGAGGCGGCGCGCGCTTTACGTTCACGCTGCCTGCGAGCGACGGCGCCGCATGACCCAGGCGATGCATCTCATCCTCATCATCGAGGACGAGCCGGCGATTCGCGCGGTGCTGCGGGCGCTGCTCGGGAGCCAGGGCTATCGTGTCGCCGAGGCAGACACCGCGCTGCGCGCTGAGATCGAGGCCCGCAGCCACAAGCCGGACCTGCTCCTCATCGACCTGGGACTGCCCGATGCCGACGGCCTGAAGGTCATCCGCCGCGTGCGCGCCTGGTCACAGGTGCCCATCGTGGTGCTCTCGGCGCGGACCATGGAGGAGCAGAAGATCGCGGCGCTGGACGCCGGCGCCGACGATTACGTCACCAAGCCCTTCAGTGCACCGGAGCTGCTCGCGCGGCTGCGCGCAGCGTTACGCCGTGACGTGCGCGGCGCTGCGCCTGCGGCGGTGCTGCACTTCGGGACGCTGCGGATCGACCTGGGGCGGCGCGAAGCGCGCGGCGCGGATGGAGAAGTCCACCTGACGCCGCTCGAGTACCGGGTGCTCGCCTCGCTCGCCCGGCATCTGGGCTCGATCGTGATGCAGCGCCAGCTGATCCGCGAGGTGTGGGGACCGGAACGGCAGGACGACTCGCGCAGCCTGCGGGTCTGCATCAAGAATCTGCGTGGCAAGCTCGAGCCCGACCCCCGCCAGCCGCGCTACCTGATCACCGAGACCGGGCTCGGCTACCGACTGCGTGCCGACAGCGATCCGCCGCCGCAGGTGGCGGAGCAGGGTGCGGGTGCACAGAGCTGAGGGCGGTTCACCGGGGCCTCGCGTCGCCGCGATTCCCCGGGGTAGTTGTTTCAGGCGAGCGACACGACCAGCTTCGCCGAGTGGCTGCGCCAGTTGATCGGAATGATGAACGAGCGCTGTCCTGGCTTTTGCGGGATCTCCGGCTTCTCACCCGACAGCACGCTCGGCACCGAGATCACGAAATCGCGGCCGAAATCGCGGCGTGCGTTGCCGGAGATGGTGTTGGCCACTTCCCCCACCAGATCGCGCATGGTCTCGTGGCTGAAGTCGTTCTCCTGCATCTTCATCAGCAGCACGGTCAGCATGGCCTTCGGCGCGGTGAAATACACCACACCCTCACGCTTGCCGGATATCTTGATGACGCCAGTGTACTCGTGCACCGCGGGGGGTCCCTCCATCAGGTAGGGCGAACCGATCGAGGCCGGCTGTTGTGCGGCGACTTCGAAGAAATTCGTCGTCCCCTCGACGAATGTCTTCAGTTCCTGTTCGTACAACATGGGCGTGGGCTTCCGTGTGGGCGTTTCAACGCATGAGCTCGGCGATCGCTTCGTTCAGCTGCCGGTCGGTGAACGGCTTGTTGAGGAAGCCGTTCGCGCCGCGCTCCATGGCCTCGACGGCGGTAGCCTTGTCCGCCAGCGCCGAGATCACCAGGATGCGGATCGCGGGCTTCAGGGCGACCAGCTGGCCGATGCACTCGATGCCGTCCATCTGCGGCATGGTGATGTCCATGGTCACCACGTCCGGATCGGTCTTCTTGAAGAGCTCGAGCGCCTCGAGCCCGTTGGCGGCGCTGCCGACGAGCTGCAGCTCCTCGAACTGCTGCGAGCGCTCGATGCGCCGGCGCATGATGTTGGAGTCGTCCACGATCATCAGCTTGAAGGATCGCTTGCCGTTGCCGTTCATGGTGCCATCGCTCATGGGAGCATTGCCTGCCAGCGCTTCAGGCAACCGCCGTGCTGGCCGGTTCGGCGGCCGGCAGGACGATCTTGAAGCGCGTGAACTTGCCCGGATGGGTGCTGACGCCGATTTTGCCGCCGAGCGCGTAGACGCTGCGCGCGACCACGTCCATGCCGACACCGCGGCCGGCGTCCATCGAGATCTCCTCCTGCGTGGAAAAGCCGGGGCGGAAGATCAGCGCCATGGCTGCGCGCGTATCCATCAGCGCAGCGTCTTCCTCCGTGATCAGCTGCCGTTGCACGGCCGCGGCTTTGAGCGTTTCCGGGGCGATTCCGCCACCGTCGTCCTCGAACAGCAACTCGTAGCCGTCGGGCATTCTGCGGAAATCGACCCGCACGCTGCCGGTGTCCCGCTTCGCGAGGGCGCGCCGCACCTCCGGAGCCTCGATCCCATGGACCGCGGCGTTGCGCAGCATCTGGATCAGGCAGTCCTTGATGGTTGCCGCGTAGGCGCCCGGAACGTCGGCGAGTCCGCTGAGCGTCAGGCGGAAGCGCTTGGCATGATCCTGGGCGAGCCGCTCGGCCATCGAATGGAGTGTCGGGGAAAGCTCTTCCACCCGGCGCGCTGCGCGCTCGGGCGCCGCTGATTTGCCGGCCGGTGTGCCCGTGCGCGATGCGGCAGCGGATGCGGAAGGGGCCGCGTCTGCGGACTCGACATCCGCAGCCGGCGGCGCTGTGGCCGGCTGGGGAGCCGCGGCCGCGGCGGTACCCGGCATCGTATCCTTGAGGACGGTGAGCCGGGCCGCCATCTCGCGCACGCTCCGCAGGTGCGCGAGCAGCTCGTCGAGCTTCAACACCATGGGCAGGAAGTCGTTGCCGGAGAGCTCCGGCTTCTTTTTGCACTCGCCGACCATGTCCTCGAGCGTGTGAACGCGGCTCGCCACGCTCTTGAGGTTCAGCGCTGAGGCCTCGCCCTTGATGGCGTGCAGCTCACGGAAGAGCCCCGAGAGCTTCTTGCGGAATTCCGCGTCGGTGCGCGCCGGCTCCCGGAGAATGGTGTTGACCAGTTTCAGCCCGGCGTCGGCGCTGTCGAGGAACGATATGAGCTGCAGCGGATCGACGTGCATCAGGCCGAGCATCATGTCGAGCTGTGCGTCGGCGTTCTCGTGCGAGTCGTGCAGCTCGCGGGCGAGCAGCACGCTGGAGGTGACATCGCCGACCGAGCACAGCACGTGCTTGATGCCCTCCGGGCCCATCACGCGATGGAAATCGAACTGCAGGTAGCGGGTCTCCTTGCCACCGTGGCCGTTGTCCATGGTGATCTCGAGCTGCCCGAGCGGGTTGATGCTCTTCATCAGGTTCTCGTGGGCGCGATCGCCCCACAGGAGCTTGATGTACTTCACGGCCGTCGAGAGCGTCGACTGCGGCACCAGGTCCTCGAGCAATTCCTCGAAGGTGAGTCCGGCGAAGTCGTTGCGGCCGAACATGCGTGTCAGGGCTTCGGACCACACCGAGCCGATGCGGTAGTGGGCATCGAGCAGGAAAAAGCCCTCGCGCACCGTCTTGAGAATGTCGCGGGTCTGCTCCTGCGCCTCCCGCGCGGCGCGCTCGTGACGCGAGCGCGACAGCTGGAAGTAGGCGGCGACCACCGCCAGCACCAGCGCGGCGAACACGCCGCCCATCAGCAGCGAGCGCAGGCGGGTCGCGGCATCGGAGGAGGTGCGCTGCAGGCTCGTCGCGAGGTTGGCGAGCTGCGTTTGCAGCGGCCGGGCATTCTCGCTGGCGAACAGCTGCGCGCGTTTCACCGCGGCGTAGTGCTCGCGCCCCTCGCGCGACAGCGAGCTGCCGGCGGTGTCGGAGTCCACGTACGGCTGGCCGGTGAAGGAGACCACGGGCTCGAGCACCGGCGCGTACTGATTCCACAGCAGCAGCGCGTGCCCGAGCTGCGGCGAGTTGGCATCGACCGAGGTGGAAAGGACGCGCAGCTCGTGGTCGAAACGCTTGACGGTGCCCTGCAGGTCGGCGAGCGCCTGGCCGGAATAGGCGCGCACCTCGAGCCGGTCGCGCAGCGCGTTCAGCTGGTGCGAAATTTCCTCGGGATAGTTCTGCAGCGTGCTCGCCGTCTGCAGCGCGACGATGTTGGTGCGCATGTGTGTGGCGAGCCGGAAACCCCAGATCAGCGCCAGCCCCATGACGAGCATGAGCGTGGTACCGATGCTGGCGGTGACGAGTTGGCGGCGGCGCTCTGTGCCTGCAAGGCTCATCTTGTTGAGTCTCCGCGTTACTTGGGCAGCTCGAAGCGCACGCGCGTCTTGACCGCCGGAACATCTACGGCCGCGCCGTCCACCACCATCGGTGCATAGCGCCAGCGCTTCACCGCATTGATCGCGGCCTGATCGAACACCCCCGGCGGCGTCGCCTCGACCACGTGGATGTCGCGCGGCTCGCCGTGTGTGTCGACGGTGTACTCGAGCGTGACGCTGCCGCCGATGTGCTGGGCGATCGCGTTTTGCGGATAGTCCGGCGGTGTCGAGCGCGTCCGCTTCAGGCTCGCAGCGAGCGATGCCGGATCGATCGCGGCGCCCCTGGCCTTCGGCGCCTGCAGCTGCTGCACAGCGGCGATGTCTTTCGGATCCGCACCCCAGCGCCGTGCCTGGGCGAGGTCCGCATCGGCCGGCTTGCCGGCGAGCACCGCGCTGCGGGCGCGCTCGAGGAGCTTGCCGGAGAGCTCACGGCTCGCATCGGCGAGTGCCGTGCTGCCGGCGTCGGTCGTTTGCAGCTGTGTGAGGTACCACGAGGCACTGTCCTGCGCCGGATCCGTGAGGCGCCCATCGCGCATGCGCTCGCGCGCCAGCTGCGCGAGGCGCTCGCTGTCCGCTTGCGCCGCCTTCGCCCGCGCACCGGCCATCTCGCGCTGGAACGCCGCGGCCTCGGCGGGCTTGAGCCCCGCTCCGCGCGCCTCATTCAGCCAGCGCTCCTGTTCGGCGGGGTTGCGTGCCATGCCCGCCTCGCGTGCCTTGCGCAGGTCTGCGGCGATGAGCACGCGCGCGACTCGCTGCGTGCTGGCATTTGCGGGCGCGGCGGCCAGCAACTGCAGCAGGTAGGCCCTGGCGCTGTCCTCCGAACCCGTGAGCGTGCCTTCGCGGATACGCTCCTCGACGAGTGCTGCGAGCCGCTGTGCCTTCGCGTCCTCCTGGCGACGTGCGATGTCCGCGCGCCAGCGTGCGATCTCTCCGGCCGGTATAGAGGTCGACTGCTGCGCCTGTCGTACGTACTGCGCGGCGCGATCGAGGTTGCCTTCGTTGAGCGCTCGCGAGACCAGCGCCGCATATAGCCGCTGCTCGAAAGCTCCGACCCGCGCATCCGTGGGAGTGGCTGCCTTGAAGTTGGCGAGCGTCTGCGCAGCCTCATCCAGTCGGCCGCCAGCCATCGCCTCATCGAAGCGACCGGCGAGCACTGCGGCGACACGCTGCAGCCCATCCCTTGCTTCGCCGCTCGAGCCATCCGCCGCCACCGCCGAGCGGTAATACACCAGGGCGTTGTCGCCCGGAGGCTCGGTGAAGCGCCGCTCGTGCATGGCGAGGCGCGCCTTCTCCAGCAACTCGTCCACCTTGCCGTGCACGATCGATGTATCTGCGGTGGGAGCCGCAGCCGCAGCCGCAGCCGCAGCCGCAGCCGCAACGGAGCCTTGCTCAAGGGTTGCGGGCGCGCCGACCGGGAGCGTCGCGACCTTCGCTGCGGCCGGCGCGGGGGCCCGCTCGCCGTGGGTGAAGTACCAGAATCCGGCGCCGGCGAGCGCGACGACCGCCGCGCCAGCAGCGCCGAGCAGCAGCATGCGCGAGCGGCTGCGGCGGCCGCCTGCCGTGCTGGCCGGTGCAGCTTCCGGCTCGAACGTCCCGAGACTCAGCTCCGAGGGCGGTGTGGTAATCGGGCTCGCGCCCGGCGCAGCCGCGGAGCGCTTGGCGACTGCCTCGGCCAGTGCGCCTTCGACCACCGCCTGGGTCTTGCGCGGGTCGAGCGGCATCGGCAGCACTGCAAATACCTTGCTGCCCTTGAGCGCGGTGCCGAGCTGCTTCTCGGCGGCCCCTTCGGCGAACACGAGCACCACGGCTCGGGGTGCTGCGGCATGTGCGGCATCGACGGCGCCGCGAACGTCATCGACATCGCGCGCATCGATGACCAGCACGTGGCCGCGCTTGCCCGCCGACATGGCGGCGAGCGCGGCTTCGAGAGAATCGACCGGGCGTACCGCCGCCTGTCCGCCGAGCGTCTGCCCGAGCTCGAGGAGAAAATCATCGTGCGTGGTGATCGCGGTGATGTCCGCAGTCGGCTGGGCGGCCGGTGGCACGCTCGCGTTGCCAGGCGTTGCGCTTTGAGTGCGGGAGGCAGAGGTTGCACTGGCCACGTGGCGTCATCTCCAACTAGGACGATCGAGGACTCAAGGCGACCCTCGCCTCGGCGAAACGCGGCAACCGCACCGCATTAGCTGCGCGCGGAAGGCCTCGCCGTTGCAGCATATGTAGCCTCGGCGACAACACAGTGCGTCAGTTCACAATAACGAGAGCTTGCGTCGGGGCGGCGCGACGGCAGATCATCAAATTCTGAAGTACTGCTCGCTTTGCGTGCCGCCCCCCCGCCGAGGGGGTTTAGGCCCGTTCTACGCTGCCCGCACCACGCCTGTTCCAGCGCCGTGCCGCGCCGGAGACCGCGAGTACACGGGGCGCGCGCAGGAGCAGGGCGCCAGCGCTGCACCACGGCAGTGCGCGGGCGCATACTTTGCAATCAGTCACTTAAGCCGTGCACCATGGGCGCCGGTCCGGCGGCGACCGCATGAGGCGACCGCATGACTGGCGCAGCGGCAGCTTCGAGTGAACAATCCGCCGCTGTGATCGTCTTAACGTAATAGGTATGTCAGGATCTGATCGGCGTCACTCATTGTGCTAGGCGTTGGGACTAGGTTAACCCCGGCGCCGGCGTTCGCGCGGGTGCGTGCGAGGCTTCCGATCCATGAGCCCGACGGAGGGAAGGACGATGCGACTGCTGGCTGCTGACCAGAATTCACGCGGTGGCACTGCGGATTTTATCGATTCCCTAAGCTCCTTCAGCCGACTGCACCGGGCGCAGCGCTGGGAAGGCACTTTCGGTGAATTTCTCCAGCACATTCTGCCCGCCAACCCGAGTGCGCTCGCCCGCACGAGCCACGAGTACGTGTGGGACATGTTACGTTGGCACGGCCGCGCGGGTCCCCCGGACGCGCCCGAGAACCTGCGCGCGCGCGAGCTGTTCAAGCGCGAGCTGTTCGGCATCGATGAGTCGCTGTCGCGGGTGGTGGATTACTTCAAGGCCGCGGCCGCCGGCTCGGACGTCGGCCGACGTCTGCTGCTGCTGCTCGGACCACCTTCGGGCGGCAAGTCGACGCTGGCGATACTGCTCAAGCGTGGCCTGGAGGAGTACAGCCGCACCGACGAGGGCGCGCTCTACGCGATACGTGGCTCGCCGCTGCGCGAGAATCCGCTAAATCTGATTCCCACCAGCCTCAGGGCTGAGTTCCGCGAGCGTTATGGCGTCAACATCCAGGGCGAGCTCTCGCCCTGGGCGCGTGACTTCGTCGAGCGCGAGTTCGAGGGCGATTTCGTGCGGGTGCCGGTGGAGCGTGTGTTCCTCGCGGAAGCTTCGCGCGTTGGCATCGGCACCTATGCGCCGCACGATCCGACCACTGCAGACATCGCCGACCTGGTCGGCTCGGTGGATCTCGCCAAGGTTGCGCAGATCGGCGATGAGGGCGACCCGCGCGCCTGGTCGTGGTCGGGAGCGGTGTATGCCGCGAGCCGCGGCGTGCTGGAGATGATCGAGATCCTCAAGGTCAAGCGCGAGTTCCTCTACCTGCTGCTGACACTCACGCAGGAGAAGAACGTCAAGGTGTCGCGCTTCCCGCTCATCCACCTGGATGAGACCATACTGGCGCACACCAATCTCGCCGAGTTCCACAAGTTCCTGCAGGAGAAGGAGAACGAGGCGCTGCTCGACCGCATGGTGATCATCAAGATCCCCTATGCGCTCTCCTATCGCGATGAGTCGCGTATCTACCAGAAGCTGGTGTCGGGCGCACCGGCGTTCCGCAACGTGCACCTCGATCCGCACGTGCTGAACCTCGCGGCGGTGTTCGCCATCCTCACGCGTCTCGCGAAGCCCGAGCGCGAGGGGCTCGATGTGCCGAAGAAGCTGCGCCTGTACGCAGGCGAAGCGGTCGAGGGCGTGCCGGAGACCGAGGCCACGCGACTGCGCGCCGAGGTGCCCGATGAGGGGATGACCGGCGTGAGCCCGCGCTTCATCATCAACGCCATCTCCAACGCCATCACCCGTGGCAACACTCACAGCCTCACCAGCATGGAGCTGCTGCTGGCGATCAAGGACGGCATCGAAAGCGATGCCCGCATGGACGTCAAGCAGAAGAAGGCATGGATCGATCACCTGGTGACGGCGCGCAAGGAGTTCTACAACCGCTGGGTCAAGGAGGACGTGCATCGCGCCATGTTCGCCTCCTTCGAGGAGGAAGCGCAGCAGTTGCTCGAGAAGTATCTGGATGAGGTCGAGGCTTCGCTCGACCACCGCCAGGTCACCGATCCGATCACCAGCGAGAGCCGCGCCGCGGACGAGCGCTTCCTGCGCTCGGTCGAGGAGAAGATCAAGGTGTCGGACTCCGGCAAGCTCTCGTTCCGCCAGGAGGTGGTGCGCAAGGCCATGGTCGCCTTCAAGACCGGCGAGAAATTCAAGCTCGCGAGTCACGCGCGCATGCGCGAGGCGATCGAGCAGTATCTGTTCGAGGAACGGCGCGACGTGCTGCGACTCGTGACTTCGACCGCCCGGCCGGACGAGGAGGCGCGGCAGAAGATCTCGGTCGTGCAGCAGCGACTGGTGAATGAGTACGGCTACGATGAGCACAGCGCCAAGGAAGCGCTCAGCTACGTCACCACATTGCTGGCTCAGGAGTAGCGGCGCGCGCGGAAAAGGTGTACCACTAGCGCCGTGAGCACCGAGGATCAAAAGCACAGCGACAAGGCCGGTGCGGCCAAGTGGTACGAGCTGTTCTCGCGCGGCGCACGCGACTGGCTGCGCCACGATGAGAAGGTGCGCGAAGCAGTGCGCGCGAACCTGCCGGAGATCATTGCCGGCGCCGATGTCATCAACGACGGCGCGCGCACCGTGCGGGTGCCGGTGCGCATGCTCGAGCATTATCACTTCCGCCTGCGCCGTCCCGAGGAGCAGCAGGGCGCTGGCCAGGGCAAGGCGAAGCCCGGCGATGTGTTCTCCGACCCCACGCGCAACCGCGGACCCGGCGAGAAGGGTGCCGGCGGGCGCGACGAGGGCGAGGTGCAGCTGCTGCTGGAGTTCAAGATCGACGACATCGTCGATTGGCTCTGGGAGGAAATGCAGCTGCCGAATCTCAAGGCGCGCGCCGGCCCATCGGACGAGACCGATTGGATACGCGAGGGCTGGGACCGTCGCGGGGCACGCTCGCGCCTCGACCGACGTCGCTCATTCAAGGAGCTGGTGAAGCGCCGCGGCGCTCCCGGAGCGACCCCCACTTTCACCGACGAGGACCTGCGCTTCCGGCAGCTCGCGCGGCGGCGGCAGCCAGCCGTGCACGCGGTGGTGTTCTTCATGCTCGATGTCTCGGGCAGCATGTCGGACCGCGACCGCAAGCTCGCCAAGACCTTCTTCTTCTGGGTGGTGCAGGGCCTGCGGCGCGAGTACCGCTCGCTCGAGACGGTGTTCGTCGCGCACACCACCGAAGCGTGGGAGTTCAACGAGCCGGACTTCTTCCAGGTGAGCGGCACCGGCGGCACGGTGGCCTCCACTGGGCTGAAGAAGGTGCGCGAGATCATCGATGCGCGCTACAACCCCGGCCGCTGCAACCTCTATCTGTTCTACGCTTCCGACGGCGATAACTCGGTGAGCGACGCGCAGGATGCGCGCGCCGCGCTCGGCTCCATAGCCGCAGATGCCTGCTTTACCGGCTATGTCGAGGTGTCGTCGGGACTCTCACGGCAACTGGCCACGGAGACCGGCAAGCTCTTCGCCGAGCTCACCGCCGCCGGCTGTGCGGCCGGCAGCTATGCACTGAACGACTTCGATGACGTCTGGGGCGCGGTGCGGCATTTCTTTACCGCCGAGAGTCACGCGCCCGACGGCGCGCGCTCCGACGCCCCGAGCTCCCCCGCCAGCCCATGAGCGATGACTGGCGCAACTACGTGCGGCGGATCGAGCAGCTCGCCGCCGCGTCCGGCCTGAAGTTCCACCCGGTCGACTTCGAAGCCGTCCCCGACAGCTTCATGATGGAGATCGCCGTGTACGGGCTGCCGGTGCGCATGCCGCACTGGTCCTTCGGCGTGCGCTACATCTACCAGCTCATCCAGCGCCACATGGGACACTCGCGGCTGTTCGAGGTGGTGTTCCCCGGCAATCCCGGCCACGCCTACCTCGCGGCGAGCAATGGACTCGCCGAGAACATCCTGGTGACCGCGCACGTGCTCGGGCACGCGGATTTTTCGCGTAACAACCTGCTCTTCCGCCGCTGCCAGGAGCAGGTGAGCGAGCGCATCGTCGAGCACGCCGCCAACCATGCGCGGCAGATCTCCGAGGCGATCGAGACGCACGGTGCGCAGCGCGTGGAGACGGCGCTCGATGCCGCGCTCGCCCTCGAGCAGCATGTCGACATCGACCAATCGCTGCGGCGTGCGCGCTACCCGGAGTACCTCGAGGACAACCGCACGCTCGTGGACGATGAGTTCCGCAAGCGCTTCGCCTCGCTCGAACCTGCTGCCGCCGGGACCGGTCCCGAGGCGAAGAAGCGTGCACCGGTCCCGCCGCACCCCGAGCGCGACCTGCTGTGGTTCGTGGCCAATTACGCGCCGGAGATGGAGAGCTGGGAGCGCGACATCTTTCTCGCGGTGCGCGAGGAGTCGTTCTACTTCTATCCGGTGTTCGCCACGCAGATCATGAACGAGGGCTGGGCCTCCTACTGGCACGCGCGCTTGCTGCGCGAGGCGGACTTCGTACCGCAACAGGCATACCTCGACGCCATCAAGTGCCACTCGGACGTAGTGCGCCCGGTAGCAGCGGAGCAGCAGGTCGCGCTCACCATCAATCCGTACCACCTCGGTTTCTCGATGTGGGAGAAGATCGTCGAGCGCGACGGACTCCCGGCCGCGCGCCGCATCATGGAGCAGGACGATGACTTCGGCTTCGTGCGCAATCAACTGACGCGCGAGCTCGCCGAGGAGCTCGGGCTGTTCCGCTACAGCGCGCGCAGCGACGGTCAGATCAAGGTGCTCGAGCCAAACCTCACGGCGCTGCACGAGGCGGTGCTCGCGCCCAAATACAACTTCGGTGCACCGATCGTGTCCGCTATGCGCGTGCGCAACGACGGCACTCTCGAGCTCGGCCACGACAGCTCGGTCGACGGGCGCGGCCTCGATCTCGAGCGCAGCCGCAAGGTGCTCGATTACCTGCAGCGGGTCTGGCGGCGCCCGATCGTGCTCACCACCGTGAACCAGGCTGGCTCGGCACTCGAACTCACTGCCCCTTAGCGGGCTTGTTGTGCGGGTGCAGGCGCGGGTCGGTTCCGGCCGACGGACTGGGTTTCTCGGGCGGTGACGGCGTCTCGTCCTCGCCCCAGTCCTCTTCTTCGTTCGAGGTCACGATAGATACCGGATCGCTCGCCGGGAAGCTGTCCTCGAGCGCCTCATCCAGCTGACGCTGAATCTTCTGGCGCCGTCTGTGTGCCTCATCCTTGCCCGGATCGGTCTTGCCGGGATCATTCATGGTGCAACTCCTGCAGGCTGCGGCCGGGGAACCATGGGTCCGTGCGGACATCGTACGCCCTCGGGTAGCCTCCGGCAGGTCAGGCGGAGTAGGCTTTCACAGCCGGTGATGCCCCGCGCGCCGCCGGTCTTTTGCCGGGGGGAGCAGCGAGCATGGGGTATACGACTTCGGGCATCCGTAACATCGCGCTGGTCGGACAGGCCGGCGCGGGCAAGACCTCGCTCTTGGAAACGCTGCTGCTGCAGGCGGGCGCCACGCGCGCGCGCGGTAGTCTTGCACGGGGCACCACGGTCTCCGACTTCGACCCGCAAGAGAAACGCCTGCAACATTCGCTCGACACCACGATCTGCAGCTTCGACTGCAACGACACCCATATCAGCCTGATCGACACCCCAGGGTATCCGGACTTCCTCGGCAAGACCCTGTCGGTACTGGAAGCGGTCGAGGCGGTCGCGCTGGTGGTCAGTGCGGCGAGCGGCGTCGACACCTTCACCCAGCGCCTGATGGAGTTTGCACGCGAGCGTGAGCTGTGTCGGCTCATCATCGTCAACAAGATCGACAGCCGGGACGCGCACTGCTCGGAGATCCTGCAGCAGCTGCGCGAGTCGTTCGGACCGGAGTGCCTGCCGCTCAACCTGCCGGCGGGCGGCGGCGACGGCGTGGTCGACTGTTTCTTCCAGCCTCACGGCCGGGCCACGGACTTCTCCTCGGTCGAGGCGGCACATACGCAGATCATCGACCAGGTGGTGGAGCTCGATGAGAAGCTGATGGCTTTGTACCTCGAGCAGGGCGAGGAGCTGTCCCCCCAGCAGTTGCATGACCCCTTCGAGCAGGCGCTGCGGGAGGGACACCTGGTGCCGGTGTGTTTCGCCTCCGCGGAAAGTGGCGCCGGGGTGCCGGAGCTGCTGCAGGTGTTCGAGCGCCTCATGCCGAACCCTGCCGAGGGGAACCCGCCACCCTTCCTCAAGGGCACAGGGGAGAGCGCAGAGCAGGTGGCCGTGAGCCCCGACCCGGCGCAGCACGTCGTTGCCCACGTCTTCAAGGTTTCGATCGACCCCTATGTTGGAAAGCTCGGCGTGCTGCGGGTGCACCAGGGGACCGTCCGCCCCGGCAGCCAGCTGTTCGTCGGCGATGCCCGCAAGCCCATCAAGATCGCCCATCTGTTCCGGCTCCTCGGCAAGGAGACATCCGAGATCACCGCCGCGGTACCGGGAGAGATCTGTGCCATCGCCAAGGTCGATGAGCTGCACCTCGACGCGGTGCTGCACGACTCGCACGATGAGGACCAGTACCACCTGAAGCCGCTGGCTTACCCGCCCGCGATGCTCGGCATGGCCATCGAGCCGGAACGTCGCGGGGATGAGCAACGGCTCGCCGACACGCTCCACAAGCTCACCGCCGAGGATCCGTGCGTGCGCATCGAGCACCATTCGGCGGTGAACGAGACCGTGCTCTACGGCATGGGCGAATTTCACCTGCGGGTGCTGCTCGAGCGCATGACGGAGCGCTACGGGGTGCACGTGAAGACTCACCCGCCGAGCATCCCCTACCGCGAAACGATCACCCGCCCCGCCGACGGACATTGCCGTCATAAGAAACAGACCGGCGGTGCCGGGCAGTTCGGCGAGGTGTTCCTGCGCGTGGAAGCCCTGGGCCGTGGCGCGGGCTTCGAGTTCGTCGACGATGTGGTCGGAGGGGCTATCCCGGGGCAATACATCCCGGCGGTTGAGAAGGGCGTGCGCCAGGTGTTGAGCGAAGGCGCGCTCGCCGGCTTTCCGCTCCAGGATGTGCGCGTGACCGTGTATGACGGCAAGCACCATCCGGTCGACTCCAAGGAAGTCGCTTTCGTCTCGGCGGGGCGCAAGGCGTTCCTCGACGCTTTGCAGAAGGCCACGCCGATTGTGCTCGAGCCGATCATGCACGTGGAGATCACGGCTCCCGCGAGCGCCATCGGCGACATCACGGGTGATCTCGCTACCAAGCGCGCGCGTATCAACGGCAACAGCACGCTCCCGGGGCAGCGGGCGACGGTCAGCGCGTTCGTTCCACTCGCGGAAGTTTCCGAGTATCAGTCGCGGCTCAAGGCACTCACGGGCGGCCAGGGCGCCTACACCATGGAGCTCAGTCACTACGACCCGGTGCCCGCGCGCAAGCAGCAGGAGCTCATCCAGGCCTGGCGCCCGCGCTCGGAAGAGGAGTAGCCGCGAACGCGCGCCGACTGTCGGTTGTCATAACGCGACGCGCTTTGTCATAACCCGGGCGCTCTTTATCCGCGGCGCATCCTGCGTACACTGGTCATGGAGGAGGCACCATGAGAGCCGCCATGTCCTGTGCACTCGCGCTCTTGGCCGCAACGCTGTCGGGCGCAGTGTCGCCTGCACCCGAGGCTTCGGCCGTTCCAGCCGGGTCCTCGCACTTCAGCCGCTGCGCGAAGCCTGCCAATCCGACCGATGAAGCGGCGCACCCGAAGCCGAGCTCCTTTGCGCCTCACCGGGGCGGGCACAACCGCGTCTACGGCGCGCCCATTCAGCCGCGCATCCTCAAGAGCCGACCGAAGAAGAATCCGCAGCTCAAGAGCGCGCCGCTGCCGGACGCGCAGCCGCCGGCGGTCGCGGCCTCAGCCGGGTAGCCTAGCCCGCAGGCTTCTTCCAGCTCACGCTATCACCCGTGTGCAGGCCGAGCTTCGCAGCCTGCCCGCCTCTGAGCTCGAGTACCGCCGAGACCGCGGTGTCGGAGCTCAGCGTCTGCAGCGACAGCGGTGCTG
>Ga0210408_10002948_pt1 | contig 16040 bp, 17 predicted proteins | sample IncBWH4MmetaG_FD_155471 | JGI IMG/M metagenome (GOLD analysis project Ga0210408, IMG submission 155471) | Forest soil microbial communities from Barre Woods Harvard Forest LTER site, Petersham, Massachusetts, United States - Inc-BW-H-4-M | ecosystem: Environmental > Terrestrial > Soil >...
GAGGGGCTTCAGCGGACGTGCTGGTGGTGTTCGCTTTGCGAGTAGCCATGATGCGATCTCCTGATGCGATGGGTTGACGAGGGCAGCCGGTTCGGTCGGCGGCCTCTCCCTCTCGCGTCACAGCGGGATCACGTGTGCGGCTCCTGCGCGCCTGCGACTGCTCGACCGAAGGTCGAGAAAACGTGATGGCCGCCTTTTGCGGGAGGCGATGCAGGCAGGCAAGCGCAAGCCAGGGGGCTGGGGGCGGCTACCTGATCAAAGCTTGCAACCGAGCCAAGGCGAGCGTGATCAACTGATTGCTGTTCGAGATCTCTGCGAGATCGCAGGTTTATGCTTGCTTGCGTGCGGTTTTAGGTACTGGGTTTTTGCTTTCTTGAGTACCGTAACGCCCGGGCCGGGGCGCTCCATCGCCTATGCGGGGCGCGGCTTAGAATTTTCTCGGTATTTCACCGCCTACGCCGCCAAAACCAAATTGGCCAAAAAACTGTGCAAAAAAAATTCTGCCGATGTTGTTTGGAAATTATTCTCGGGAGAGGAATAGCGGTTTTGATCGCTTAGGTCGTGGGGGACATGATGCGACTGCGAGTATCAGAGCTGGTGTTGGGATTTCTGCTCGGCTTCGCGTCTTTGCTGATAATTTTCCTCTTAAGCTCCGACGTCGCCCTGCATGATTTGGTGATCGCACTCGACACTCACAACGGTATAATTACGGCGATAGCGACCGGCTTTATCGCTTGGTTTACGCTCTCTTTGCGGCAATCCACCGACAAGCTCTGGGACGCTGGCGAGCGTCAACTGAAGCTGACGGCCGACAATTTCGCTGACCAGTCTCGCGACATGCAGGCCTCCATCGCTGCCGCTAATCGATCTGCCACTGCCGCTGAACGGGCGCTGTTCGAGTTGGAGAGACCTTGGATTTTCGTCGCCCAAACGCGTGCGCAACTTGATTCCGAAACGCACGAGTTCTTCATCGAATACACTGTCGCCAACTACGGCAAATTACCCGCCATCATCGAGTACCCCACACTGGGGTTCGTCCTCAATGACGCTCACGGCAATCCACAGCCTCCCTTCTATCCCGACGAAACCCACAGTCTTGTCTCCGCCCCAATTCTCGCGGCTGGCGAGCACCGTAGGCTGAAGGAATATTTTCCCGCATCAGAAGACGGGACTATTAAGTTCAGAGAAACTGTAGACGAACATATGGAGCGAGTGCCAGACCTCGGATTGGGTCCAAATCAAGACATGTTCTTCCGAGCCGTCATCCGCTATCGAGGCCCAACCAGCATAGGACACGAGACTGGAGTTAGCTGGTTGTACCGCGAACCGTTCTTCGACTTTGTCGCCCGCAGCGGCGTGCAATTTAACTACAATCGCTAATACGACCAAAATCACCTCGCGCGTAGCAGAAATGAAAACGGCACCGCGAACCATGCGATGCCGTCCCCACCATAACCGCGCCGGCGGCCTAATCATGAATGCAATTCTTCAAGTCTTTCATATTCGACCGCTGACTTTACCAGAGCCTCGCGAAGCTCGTTATCGTCGCGCAACCGTTCCGACAGATAAGCGACAGCGTCATCGGCATTGTTGCCGCACCGCTCCAGAGCCTCACGCGCCAACATAAGCATCGTCACTGATCTTACAAACGCCATGGGATATCTTTCCCGATTAGAGCCCCCAGGCTTGGTTACGCTCCAGCTAAGCGTTTTCCCCTTGCGCTGAGCGGTCAAATCACCTTCGCGAGAGACGGCCGCTCCAGCTTCAAAGGGTTGGCAGAATCTACAGGGCCAAGAAACTGCGCAACGTTGAGCCGTTGCATAGGAATATCCGAGGCCGATAAGTTGAAAGACATAGCGCAGTTGCTGACTAGCTTATGGGAAGCCGCGCTACGACTTCCTGAGGGATCAGAGCGGCAGGACGCATTCAGAGAGATCGGTAACTTCCAAAGGCGGGTAGCGGTATTGGTTACACGCGCTCCTTAAGACATGTTTTCTCAGGCTGTGCCGTGGCTACCGATCCAACTCGCGCCGGAAGATTGCGATTTGGAAGTTGGCGAACTTGATAAGACCGGCATTGTGTCATTGCGTTTCACCTGCTGCCGAAAATCGGGGGTTTGGTACAATGCTTGGGCCGATGAGCCGATGTTGATTTTTCCGACGCACTGGAGGATCTGGCGGGCACCAACAAGTTGGTCATTCGCACCCCCCGCGCGTCATCAAAACCTAACCAAGCCATGCCAACCGCCAAAGCGCGCGCATCCACAATCCTTGTCGAATTCGATCGGGCTCAAGCCGAGCTTGTAGGCAAGGCGGTCATCCTGACCGACAGCAAGGCCGGCACGGTGGAAGGTATTTGGCTCGACGAATTCCACGGCCTGCGAATTTCGGTCAGAGGCCGTGAAGGCAAGTGGCCGGTCTCAACCATAAGATTAGCGCAGACCGATTGACCTTACCTAGCGCCTCGGCGTCCGCCTGCCCGGATGCCTCGGCCGTTGTCGGTTGTGTGATCGTAAATGTTCGTCCACTCGCGACTCCGCCGATGCGAGAGGGTCGTTTGGTTGGCGCCTTCCCGCGCCAAGGAGGCATCCTTGTCCACGCCCTCGATCATTTCGATCGTCGATGACGACGCATCGGTCCGCGCTTCGATGAATAATTTTTTGCGGTCGCTCGGCTACGGCGTGCATACGTTCGGGTCGGCCGAGGAGTTTCTCGGGTCAGCTCGTTTGAATGACACGTCGTGCGTAATCTCGGACGTGCAGATGTCACCCATGAACGGCCTTGAGCTGCTGGCCAACATGCGTGTGCGGGGCTACGCCGTGCCCTTCATCTTCATCACGGCATTCCCCGATGAAAGCATCCGCGCGCGGGCACCGAAGGCCGGTGCGGCCTGTTTCCTCGCCAAGCCGTTTGCAATGCCGAACCTGATCACTTGTCTTGAGGCCGCGCTGCCCCAGCGCGGCGGCGTCGCGACTGATCGTTCGGTCTAAGGGCGTTCTGGATGCCCACCAGATGGTCGCCCTCGTGCCGCGTGGAGCGCTACATGCGTTGCCGCGATTGCCGCCAGCTTCGCGGCCATCCGTATAAGCGCAGCCATCTGGTCGCGCTGCGGACGACCAGGATTTCGGCGAGCGATCCGCCATCGACGTGGCGGCCGGGCGACCGCTGAAAAAACGGGCAGACTGTTGCAACCGCGCAACCCCTCTTTCTCCTTACAGTTGTATGCTCTCATCATTTGAGAGGCTTCACAATGTTCGACGTATATTTAAACAACGGGCGCGATTTGCTGGTCGTGCGCAGAGGATGGCCGATCCCTCTTGGCGGCAGATCAGGCAGGTGGCGCAAGAGCAAGAAGAGAGTAGTGATGGTCAGCGAGGAGATTAGGCTGGCCATTCAGAAGCAAGGCTACTACATGCGCAAACTGAAGGCTTTGAAGAAGAGCTAGTCTTCCAAGCGCATGGGCAACCTCTACAGCATGACCGACCAAGCCGCGATCGTCCTCGAGATCGAAGTCGATCCCGAATCCATGAGCATGCGTTGCCAGGACTGCTCGCAACTGCGCGGCTATCCTTACAAGCGCAGCCATCTGGTCGCGCAGGATTTCGGCGAGCGATCCGCCATCGACGTGGTGGACCGGGGGAGCGATGAGGCCCAAACAGGAGATCCACATGAATGACGTCAGCCGTTGGCTCAAGGCATGTCTCCTGCTGAGTACCCTGGCAACAGCAGTTTGCGCCAACGCCCGCGCTTCCTCGGCTGATGAATTGGTAAAATTCGACAGCGCGCCGTATATCCTTGGACAACTCCAGCAGCGTCGCGCAATCGAGCGCGGCGAGATGGCCATGCCGACTACCAATGCCATCGAAGGCTACCTTTCGAAGCCCGATGGAGAGGGTCCGTTCCCTGCAGTCGTCTATCTTCACGGCTGTGGTGGACTGGGTAAAGCTGCTCACACGCGCTTCTCCGACCTGTTGACGGGCTGGGGTTACGTCTCCCTGGCCGTTGATAGCTTTGCAACCAGGGGCATTGAGGAGGCATGCAACCGCCCGATGCCCGACCGGCAGGCGGATGCTTGGGGGGCGTTGCTCTATCTGTCGAAACTCCCCTTCGTCGATCGAGAACGCATTGCCGTCGTTGGATCATCGCAGGGCGGTTTCGTTGCGCTGATCCTGGCTTCGACACACGACGCAAGACTATTCGATATTCCAGACCAATTGAGTTTCAAGGCTGCGGTCGCCTTCTACCCGTTATGCAGCGTTGCCTCAGAACAGCTTGCGATGCCCACGATCATAATGATCGGCGAATTGGACGACTGGTCGCCGGCGAAGAGCTGCGAACGATGGATGGAGCGGCGCCACGGACTCGGGGCGCCCGTCAAGTTGGTCGTGTATCCCGGCGCGTATCATGACTTCGACGTCCCCGGGGCAGGCGACGGAATGCGCCGGTTCGGACACTGGTTGAAATACGACTCCGAAGCGGCGCGGAAGTCCGCGACGGAGATGCATGACTTTCTCGCGGCCCAATTATCGAAATAAATTCGTGTGCAACCTCTATTCCATAATCACCAACCAAGCCGCGATCATCGGGCTCTTCCGTGTGATCAACCGCTACGTGGGCAATCCACCGCCGAGGCCGGCGTTCCCGGACTGTCCGGCCCCGGTGATCCGCGCGATGTAGCGCGTGACCGACGCCGCGACCATCTGTTTGCCGTTTGCGTCTATCTGCCCCCTGCCCGAGAACGCGCCGTAGACCGCGTCGAATGCGAATGGCTTAAGGACCTCCGCGATGCGCTGAACCTTGGCGGCGAAGAGCGGGATCAGGTTCGGGTAGGACCACATGAAGCTGACATGGCCGCTCGGGACGACCTGGAGGATGTCGCCCGAAAGCACTGCGCCGCGACCATCGCTCCAGTCCGCCCAATGCAAGACGGTGCCACCGTCGAAGTGTCCTCCTAGCCGAGTCGGCCCGATTGGCTTGGTATCGCCGTCCCAGAACTGCACTGCGGGGTCCGCCCGCATTACCCACTGACGATCATCCGCGTGCAGGTGGATCGGCACTCCCCCAAGCGCGCGGCTCCACTCCACCATCGTGGTGTAGTAGTGCGGGTGAGAGATCGCGATCGCCATGACGCCGCCCAGACCCTGCAGGAGATCGACTGTGGCGTCGTCGATCAGAGCGATGCAGTCCCACAGCACGTTGCCGGTCGGTGTGCGCGCAAGGATCGCTCGCTGCCCGATGCCGAACCCTGGGGTGGTCTCGATGGTCATAAGACCAGTCGCCAGGCGGCGGAACTTGTTGCTGTGCAGGTTCCGCAGCCCCTCCAGCGTGGTCCACGACTGGCCGGATGCTGGGACGAACCTGCCGCTCGTCGGTGCAAATCAGACACGGCCGGGCGGAGCCTCGGAGGGCGCATACTGCGTGCCGCAGGCGGTACAAATGAAGGCTGGCATGAGAGCAGGATACCCCAGGGTCGTCGCGACGGCCACTTCCGGTCCTGCCTCCTCTACGGCTTCTTGACGACTGCGGCCAACGTGGTGCTCGCGCCAATCCATGAGAAAGCCATGCCGGTGATCGCGACCACCTATGAAGAGCCCGACATCTGAATGCGCTCGCCCTCGGATGAAGCGAAGGCGCTGCAGCGGCCGTTGCCGGAAGAGGCGTTCAGGATCGTGATGCGAGTCGAGGAGAAGGAAGATCGGACGGCGGCCTAGAGGCCACGTCTGCGGTTGTACGGAGAGCCTGGCAGTTTCTGCCGCCCTTGCAGAGTCTAGCGAAAAGCCATTTGAGATGATACCTTGAGCGTTCTGCATCCTGAGAGGACCTGACGGTCCCGCCAACCAGCCTTAGACCGGCAACGGTGGCACGACGATGTGGCCCGCATGGGCAACAATTGGTCGGCAACCCTCCAGATGCTCGTGAGATTTCGGAGGGTTTTCTATGCTGCAATCACGACGTGGTTTTTTGATCGGAGCAGGAAGCCTGCTGACAGCGGCGTTCGCCAAGGATGCGCGCTCGTTCGTTCGACGAAACAGCCGCCCCCTCCTGGCGTCGCCTGCTCAGATCGTACAGACGTTGCACTTTTATCCGAGCGCCGAGCTGGCCTCGGTCGGGGAAGTCGCGCAACCGGGTTGGTTTGGCTGCGCTGATGACCAGGGCTGTCGCCTGACACTGGGACGGTGGGAGTTGGAGCCGCCACCAGCACCGACATGGCGAGAGTTCCTGGTCGGCGAGGGCTTCGCCCTGGAGACCGAGGCCGACGCCGAATACGTCTATTCGATCCATGGCATCGAGCCGGACGAGTACGACAAGCGCGTCTGGGATTGGTATTGGTTTGATCGGTGGATGCTGGAGGACGGCCCCTTCGCGAAAGCATTTCGCCTGCTCCGTGGCATCGATGTCGGCCCCGATGTCAATTCGGCTCTTGCACTCCAACTCCAATTTCACCAGGGCGCCCATCCAGGCGACAATAGCTGCTGGGTCAATGCTACCGACAAACTCTCGCTTTCCCTGCTGCAGGCGCGGCTCATCGATCTCAACATAGCGATCAAGATAGTGGCAGGCGAATAGAAGCCCCCTCACCGATGTCGACTATCGCCTCACTCCCGCCGGGCCCGAGAAGGCCGCACAAAAGCGTTCGCTCGCGGCAGCATTTCCGAGCAACGGTATGGGAAACGAAATGCCGGACACCAGTTGAGGTTCCGGCGATCACGCAGGTGATCGGCCTGGACGACGGTAACGTGTGCAATGACATTGCGGAAAATTCCGCGCGCACCGTGACTTCAATACGCATGAGATGGGACTAGGTATTGATCCGTCTGTCGAACTGGGGACGGCAGGTTCCAGGCGGACTTCTGGCCGACGACCTGAAGTCGGGAGAATGCGAAGATCGCCAGGATCGGCTCAGAGTCGGATGCGCCCGAGCTGGCGACAAGGCCCCCTCTCAAGCCGCCGCCTTGAAACGCTCGAAGCGCAAAGCAAGGCGGTCGCGATCTGGTCGATCCTTGTCACGCTTTGGCAGATAGATCGCTTCCCCATTTAGCCGCTTCAGGGCTTCCAGCATCGGACCATCCCTCTGCATCAGCAGCCGTTTCGATACATGCAGTCGATAGTTCGGGTCGATGCCGATCAGATGCGCATCGAATGCAGCATGATGGATCTTCGACAATGGGATGCCGTTGGGCACGACCGGCTGGCCCAGCCGCTCGTCCCTGTCCGCAACGATATGAGCAGCATCCAGAAGCAGCGGCTCGGGCAAGCCCGACAATGCACAGCGACCGTTATAAGCCGTGATAACGGCCTCTCGGAACGAGGCCTGATGGAGCCGCTGCTTGACTGCGCGCAGGGCGTAACGGCGTTCAGCGGCGTTCTGCGGTGCCTCCAGCGCCTCTTGATCGGGAATACTGAACGCGACGCTTGCCTTCAACGTTGTGGCGTCCCACCCCAAGATGAACACCGGCAACATGGCTTGGTACCGACCTGGCGCGATACCCAAAAAATAGATGATCGGGATCCGGTTTTCGTAGGCCTCGCGGAGCCAGCGGTTATCAGCCGCGTCCGGGTCGTTGCCCATGAAAGCATAATCGATTGTCTCGTCTCCATCGAATATCTGCCGATGCACCTCACGCTGGTCGTCGTACCAAACCTTGCCACCCGGCTTCGGGAAAACGGTCTTGATTGAGAGCAGGTAGCGCATCTGCACGGGCTTGAAGATGCCGCGCTGCGGATTGACGAGCGGGATGCGATCACCCCCGAACACAAAGCCCGGCTTCAACTCGGCCCCGGTCAGGTGATCGTGGATTTCACCCAGCATTCGCACGTGCTCGAAAGCCGCCATGCGCATTTGGGTGTCGACGTCGGCATCAACCATCGGCGTCGCCTCTCATCCCCTGAAACAGTGCTCATTGTGCCAGGTCAAAGCATGGGGATCGGGGCGCAGCACTACATCTGTCGGCGGGTCGATTGTGCGACCATGAAGCGCGTAGTAGTGCTTGCCGTTGTCAAACTCCTCCCGGATCCGTCGACTGACTTCGAAGCGCAGGTCGGGCGCGACCGTCACGTAGCCTGCGTCAAACAGGCTATGAATGTCCCTCCGCAATAACAGTCCATTCCGCGCCTCGTGCTCGCCCCCGTCGCCATAGGGCCGGATATGGGCAGCCTCCAAGGCAGGTAGCGTCCGCTCCTGCGTTACCGCACAGCGCCTTCGATAGATGTCCGTGACAAGTACCCGGAATGCCCCCTGCCCCAGGCGGGGACGAATGAGCTGCGGCTCCCCAAATCGTGCCGGCTCGCCCTCCATGCTCGCCTTCGTCTGTCCGAGACGGTCGTTCACGGCTTCCCACAACGCCAGTCCCTCGGCATTTCTCGTATTGTAGGTCTTGAACGACACGATGTTCGGCGACCAGTTCATCGGAACAGGAAACCAATCGCGCTCGCCGAAAAAGAAAGGTTGGGTCAGGACACGGCAGCCGACCGGGAAGTCGCTCCGATCGCCTGGGTCGACGCGCCGGTAACGAGCGATGCGAGCACGCATCTCTTGCGCCGAGCGGGCTCCATTAGCTTCTCCGAACGCTTCCCAGGCCAGTGAGCACGGCAACGAATTGGCGTAGGCGAAGATACCGCCGCCAACGATCACATTACGGGGCGCATGCAACTTGAATAGAAGCAACTCCCCCTGCTGCAACGCGCGGAAACTTGTTGCCGAAGGTGCCCAGAAATTGACTTCGCCGAGGTTTGATTGTCGACGCAGCGACTCAAACCAGTCTCCGTCGCTAACCGCCACTACGAGATTGACTCCTATCATCAGCCGCCGTCCCATCGATAGGAGAAGGCGCGGCCATGGCAAACCGAAGACCCGAGACCGCTTCCTGACTTATCAGCTCGGTCGCACATCAGAGCTCAACTAGGTCGATGGACCGATGACGCCCTTCCGTTGCAGGTCATCGAATATCGCGGCAACCGAACTGGAGGCATTGGCCCCGTCACCGACAAGAGAAGCCCGCCGGAGTTCACCTGCCCGTTTCCAACCCACAAGTTACGTCCAGTTGCTGGCTCGAGCAGCCGCGCGGTGAACGAGGTCTGACGTCGATACCTGTAGACAGGTGTCGCGGTCGCAACCATCGTCCCAGATGATGTACCGTTGAGCGACACGTTCGATACGTTACCGAAGGTATTCATAGTGCCGCTCGCACTTGACGACCCGGAATATTGCCCCGACAAAATCGTGCCGGCGTACTGCTGCAATACCCCCGTGTCGCCTACATTGATCACAAGAACTCCATCAATTCCGTCACCCGCGAGGCTCTGCTGGATTTCGGCATTCGCGTATATGCGGGTGGGGGGAAACAACAGGAGGGCATCTTCGGCGACCAGACCCCGTTTCTTAGCTTCGTCGCTAACGCTGCCTTGAATGCTCGCAACCAGTGGGCCGGGTCCAGCGACGTATGCAATGATCCGGCTGACCGGCTTGGCGGGGAGCTGTCGATCAGCATATCCTTGCATCGACGTAGTTATGCAGCCTGACAGGCTGATCGCCGCTGCTGCGACGCAAACAAAGCGCGTTGCTGAAAACATCAGATGCCCCCTAGCCCAGCCGCTGGACATCTTACACCTGCGGCTTTGCGAAAAAGAAGTGCCAGAAGCCCCCCGACCAATTCGTGGAATGTGTCGCCGATCTGCACGATGTCCGTCACGGTACTGGGCTGCCGCCGTTCCCCAGATCGCCTGACTAACGGCATCAGCTCCGAAGTACGCGCCGCGATAGCATCGTTACTCGCGATGGCCATTGGCCATCATGCTCAATAGCAGCCTCTGGAATTGGAGCCCATCGGTGCAGCGATGGAGCATCCCGGCGACAGGATGGGCCCGCTCACGTGAGCGCGGCAGGATGCGAGAGGGAGGGCATCAGCCGATGGCGGTGCGCCTTCACGGTGCGGTCTGTAATTCCAAGTTGCCGCGCGATCTGTTTGTTGATTTTGCCGCGCGCCACCATTCAAGCACCTGCCGTTCCCGAGGCGTCAATCTACCGAGACGCGCGCGGAGCGGCTCCCCGTCAACTTTGGACGCGAGTAAACTCGTCTGTCGCGCAAAAGCCTTTTCGACCGCAATCAGCAATTCTTGTGATCCGATCGGCTTAATTAGAACATCCTCAGCGCCGGCCTTGATCGCCCGCACCGTACTGGCGATGTTGGGGTAGGCGGTGACAAACACGATGGAAAGGGCGGAGCCGTTCTCGACCGGCCCATGCCCAAATTATGCGATCACGAGCGCGCTTCATCCCGGGCGAGCAGCCCGGGATGCACAACGGGCCTTGGCGCAGCCGTGGCGATGGGGTTCGCAAGCCGCGTGGCGACCATGATGGCGACGCAGACGACGTAACAGCAGACGCCAAGCGCATAGGTCCTGGCGATGCCGAATTCGATCGACAGTGCCATGCCCAAGACGGAGGCGAGCATCGAGGTGATGCCGTTAGTGCTCCAGAAGAAGGGCAGCAGTTCCCGATGCTGACGCCAGACGCTCAGCCCGAGCGGAAACATCATGCCCATGCAGAAAGCCGGCGGCGCGAGCAGCAGCACCGAAGCCAGAATGCGCATATCGGTCGCGGCCGACCGGGCTGAGGTCGTGACCCAGGGGGTTAGCAGGCCTGCGGCCGCCAGGCCGGCGAGCAAGGCAATCACCCTGAGGATCACGGAGGCCCGTCCGGGTGCATGCGCACCGACGGTGGCGCTGCCAAGGCCGCTGAAGAGCAGGATCGCGAACAGCACGACCGCGAGCCCATAAACGGGGTGGCCGAGAAAAACCATCAGGCGCTGCATCTGCGAAATTTCGATCAGCATGAATCCCATGCCGATGGCGCTGAAGTAGGTTACCGGCGGGGCGAGCGTGGCGAGCCTGGTCCGCCGTGCGAGACGCACGAAGGGGACCACGATGTAATAGACGCAGGCCGCGAGCGCGATGACGACGAGCCATCGCGTTATGCCGATGGCGGCGTTGTTGTTCATCGCGTGCGTCGTCGCAAGCGCGAACAGGTCGCCGAAGCGCGCGGTATAGAAGAAGAACGGGTTGTCGTCGGTCGAAGGCGCAATGTTCTCGGGCAGCGAGTCCAGGAAAGCCTGGTCGGCCTTGCCCGACATCAGGGTCGAGGTGAGTGCATCGAAGGTCGTGTCCGGCCCGAGCAGGACCTTGAAGCCCTGCGCCACCAGCCGCGCGTGGGCCGCATGCCACTGCGCGTCGGTAAAGGCATCCGGGCGGGTGATGACGTTCACGATGTCGCCGACGTTCACCGCAATGACATGGCGGACCAGCTCGTCGTCCGGCACGCCGCGACGCTGCAGCGCGCTCGCGGCAATCGCCACCAGGCGATAGAACTCGGCGCGATGATCCTTTGCATCGTACCAGCGCGAGACCGCGAGCATGCCGCCGGGCTTCAGCACCCGGTAGAAATCATCCCAGGCGTCTACGGTGTAGAGGCGGTTTTCGGTGAGCGTCAGGCCGCCCGCCGCCGTGGCAGCCCAGGTGTCGATCAGCGAGATCTGGACGAGGTCGTAGCGATCGGATGAATGGTTGAGATAGCTCCGCGCCTCGGCATTGACGAGCGACACGCCGGGCTGGCGATCGAGGTGCCCGGAGAAATCGGCGAACTTGTCGGTGAGCACCTCGAAGATCGCCGGGTTGATCTCGATGCCGCGGATGCGTTTGGCGCCGAAATAGAGGCCGGACAGGATGTCGCGGCCGCCGCCGACGCCGATCACGGCAACGTCGGCGGGCGGCTGCACCAAATAGGCGGCGTTGATGACGTCATCGGCGAGGAAGGAGAGTTTAGCAAGATCGCCGGTGAAGCGGGTAATGGCCGTTCCCGCATCCGCATCGATATCGAGATAGCGCTGCTCGATCTTGCTTTTGGGCGTGCGCGCAAAACCCCAGCCGAACGGCGTGGTCTCGCCGACATCCTTCACCCTGATGCGCGAGAAGGTGTTCCAGCGCTCGAACAGCGTGCCGGTCTGCTCCAGGCCCTTGGCCCAGACCACGCCGACATGGGGTTTGCCGGACAGCGCGAGGCCGGTATGTAGGACAGCGATTGCGGCGAGCGCCAGCGCGACCGATCGGCTCAAATTGAGACTTCGCGCATCGTCGCTGCCGCGGGCCATCATCCACCCGGCAGCGGCCGCGAAGGCGCCGAGCCAGAAGGTGGCGCTGACCGGATCCATCGCGAGCAGGATGAAGATGACACCGAGACATCCGACGGCTGCGCCGAGAAGGTCGGCCGCATAGAGCCATCCGCCGCTATAGGGCAGGCGCGTCAACAGAAGTGTGATGCAGATGCCGCCTTCGGTGAACGGGCTGACGAAGCCGACGGCGGCCACGGCCAGGATCGCAGGCGCGAAGGTTTGAGGGACCAGAAGCGGTCCGCACAGGAAGGCGATCATGGCGCCGACGCCGGTCAGCGCGAACCGGGCGGCGTGGCGGGCGAATTCCGCTCCAACCCGCTCAGGCGCGTAACGCTCGCTCTTGGTGTAGACATCCATCGCGCCCCGCGTCAGGCCGAGCATGGCGAGCGAAATGGCGGCGAAGGCGAAATGATAATACAGCATCACGCTGAAGAAGCGCGTGATCAGGATCTGATAGGACAACGTGGCCGACGCCAGCACGAAGATCGCGATGGCGTGGCGACCTTGAACGTTTGCGGTGATCTGCAAGACGCGAGCCCCCCGGGTAGAGCCGTTACGGATGCGCCTCGACAGTCGCGCATCACGTTTCGCTAGCTTAGCTAAGTCCGCAATCTCCTAAGGATCTGTTGAGGGGGGCCGCAATATTGGCCGGCAGGGCGCCACCGGCGATCCGGATCGTGACCGCCCGCTTAACGCCGCGGGGACAAATTCTCGGACGATCTTTTGGGTGGGCCGGCCGCCGGCGCAATCGGCGGCAGATCACCGGTTGAAGGCGCCGAGCAGTGATCCGCTCGCCCGTCCGGCCGCGACGGCGCCGTGAAGCTCACCGCGGGTGCGTCGTTGCCGTTGCCGCGCCAGATTGTCGGCGCTGGCCATGCCGCGATCGCTGATCCACGCGCGGCCCAGTATGCCATGCCAGGATTCCGTATTGACCACGATCGTCTGCAAGGTTCTCGAGTCGTGGGTCTGCTTGTAATCGGGCCGATGATCCCGTGAGTAGCCCGCGCCGCCAGCGGTTTTGCTTTGGCCTGCTGTGCCTACCGTAAATCACATCCGGCCATATTGATGGTGCAGTCCGCCCAGGATCGGACCACAGATAATGCGTCCGGCTTTTTCGGCGGCGCGCGATATCGGCGCGTCCTTGTTCAATGACAGGTGAGTGCGCATGCCATTGTATTAATCTTTGTACGACAGCAGCACGTGGCGCAGGTGGCGTTCGCCAAATATCACGACATGATCAGTGCATTCCCTGCGGATCGACCCGATCAGCCGTTCCGCGCAGGCTTCTGCCAGGGTGAGCGGAAAGACGTCGGGCGGCCTCGAATGCCGATCGACCGAACCCGGCGGACGAAGATCTCGCCATAGGCCCGATCTCGGTCCTGATTAAGTAACGAGGGATTTGCTCCCAGCCACAGGCTTCAGTGAGCTGATTGGCGATCCATTCGGCCGTCGGGTGCGCGGTCACCCCAAACCACAGGATCTGCCGCCGGCCATGGCCCATGATCAGCAGACCATAGAGCAGCCGGAACGAGATTGTCGGCACGACGAAGAGGTCCATTGCGGCAATGCCCTCAGCATGGTTGCGAAGGAACGTCTTCCATCCCTGCGAGGGAGGGGCCCTTCTCCGCGCCACATACTTGGCCACGCTGGTCTGGCCGATCTCGATGCCGAGCTTGAGAAGCTCTCCATGGATGCGCGGCGCTCCCCACAACGGGTTGGCGATGCTCATCTCGCCGACCAGCCGGCGAATTTCTAACGATACGGTCGGTCGACCGCAGCGGTGCCGCGATTTCCAGCGCCAATACAATCTGAAACCGGTACGGTGCCAACGGATCACGGTGTCCGGCTTCACAATCGTCAGCGCCTTGACGGTATTCGGCGCCAAACGATACAGCCCCACAAAGATGAGGCGATCCATGGACCTGAGGGCTAGTCTCTTCGGCAGGTGCCGTCGCTGGATGTTAAGTTGATGACGAAGGATCAGGATCTCGGCTTCCAACGAGACCCGCGACCGGAACAAAAAGACCAGCACCGACCAGACCAGGCTGTAACCTTCTCTCATGACGCAGAAGCATTGCGCGATTCGGCCTCACGTACCAGCCGGATTAGGTTTCCGACAGGGACAAGTGACGATCCGGACGGCGATAAACTATTTCCGCTGTTGTCAGTCCGACCTGCTTCCTGAAATCCTTGGGAACCGCATCTTTCTCAACCATGCCAACCTCCAGCCCAACTAGAAGAGTTGCATGATTCTCATCGTCCTCGAGAAACTCGAGTTATAGTCAAACATCGCAGGCCGAAGCCCTTGTGTTCCAGTGGCGCAGGCTTATGTGGAGAGTGGCTAGCACTCGCTCGTTGCGACTGCCAATCCAGACATAATCACAGAAGCCAAGGAGGAACGCATGAAATTCCGTCCGCTCCACGACCGCGTCGTGGTCAAACGCATCGATGCCGAAGACAAAACCGCTGGCGGCATCATCATTCCCGACACGGCCAAGGAAAAGCCCTCGCAGGGCGAAATCACCGCGGTTGGTCCGGGCGGCCGCGACGAAGATGGCCAGCTGATCCCGATCGACCTGAAGGTCGGCGACCGCGTCCTATTCGGCAAATGGTCGGGCACTGAGGTCAAGATCGACGGCCAGGATCTGTTGATCATGAAGGAGAGCGACATCATGGGCGTTCTCACCGATCTGCCCGCCACCCAGAAGAAGGCCGCGTAAGCGCCAGCCAGATTTACTTATCCTGAGGAGTCGGCGCAGCCGGCATCTCGAAGGATGAGGCCCGCAAGTTCAAATCTCATCCCTCAAGAACCGCCCAGTCGCTCGGTCTTTGGGATCTGAACAGTTGAAAACGGAGATCATTATGTCAGCCAAAGAAGTCAAATTCGGCGTCGATGCACGCGATCGCATGCTGCGCGGCGTCGAGATTCTCAATAACGCGGTGAAGGTCACGCTTGGCCCGAAGGGCCGCAACGTCGTACTCGACAAGTCATTCGGTGCACCCCGCATCACCAAGGACGGCGTCACCGTCGCCAAGGAAATCGAACTTGAGGACAAGTTCGAGAACATGGGCGCCCAGATGGTGCGCGAAGTAGCCTCCAAGGCGGCGGACGCCGCCGGCGATGGCACCACCACCGCGACCGTGCTGGCCGCAGCCATTGTGCGCGAAGGCGCCAAGTCGGTGGCCGCCGGCATGAACCCGATGGATCTGAAGCGCGGTATCGACCTGGCCGTGGAAGCCGTGGTCGCCGACCTCGTCAAAAACTCCAAGAAGGTCACCTCGAACGAGGAAATCGCCCAGGTCGGCACTATCTCCTCCAACGGCGACGCCGAGATCGGCAAGTTCCTCTCCGACGCCATGAAGAAGGTCGGCAACGAGGGCGTCATTACGGTTGAAGAAGCCAAGTCGCTCGAAACCGAACTCGACGTTGTTGAAGGCATGCAGTTCGACCGCGGCTACATCTCGCCCTACTTCGTCACCAACGCCGACAAGATGCGCGTTGAGATGGAAGACGCCTACATCCTGATCAACGAGAAGAAGCTCTCCAACCTGAACGAATTGCTTCCGCTCCTGGAAGCCGTGGTGCAGAGCGGCAAGCCGCTTGTTATCATCGCGGAAGACGTCGAAGGCGAAGCTCTCGCCACTCTCGTCGTCAACCGTCTGCGCGGCGGTCTGAAGGTCGCGGCCGTCAAGGCTCCGGGCTTCGGCGATCGCCGCAAGGCGATGCTGCAGGACATCGCGATCCTGACCGGCGGCCAGGCGATCTCGGAAGATCTCGGCATCAAGCTCGAGAACGTCACGCTCAACATGCTCGGTCGCGCCAAGAAGGTGATGATCGACAAGGAGAACACCACGATCGTCAGCGGCGCCGGCAAGA
>Ga0210408_10002949_pt1 | contig 16039 bp, 10 predicted proteins | sample IncBWH4MmetaG_FD_155471 | JGI IMG/M metagenome (GOLD analysis project Ga0210408, IMG submission 155471) | Forest soil microbial communities from Barre Woods Harvard Forest LTER site, Petersham, Massachusetts, United States - Inc-BW-H-4-M | ecosystem: Environmental > Terrestrial > Soil >...
CCAATCGAATATCCCCCGGAATCGCTCGGCTTGACCTTTCCAATTGATTGTGAGCCGATCGAGTTTTTCTGGGTCAGTTTTTTTCGTAAATGCGGATACAGCAAACAGCGTAATGACGCCGGCGAGTGATCCCCACAAGCCACGGTATGTGTAGTTGAGAGTCAACGGGCTGGCATGAAGCAGGGGAAAGATGCGGCTCCCGACTTCTGGACCGATCAACTGATCTGTGACGAACACGACGCAGAACAGGGATCCGACTAAGACCGACGCGAGTGCGCCCGCGGTCGTAACTCGTTTGCTCAGGATGCCAAATATGATCGCCGGAGCAACGGGTAACTCGAGGTACAGGCTGATCGTCTGCAAGTATTTGTACAGGCCGTCAGGCGTTTTATAAACGGCGTATGCTGCCATAATCCCGAGCAGACCGGCAGCAGCGATGGCGATTCTGCCGAGGCGAACCTGAGCATGCTCGCCTGTGTGCGGACGAAAATGCAAAATGAAATCTCGCACGACCAAAGTTGAGACCGAGTTCATTACCGATAGCGTTGAACTGATGAGAGAAGCGAACAGTGCTGCCAAAACCAAGCCCCGTACCCCCATTGGCAGCAATTCGTTGAGCAAGGTCACGAATGTAGTCTTGCTCTCTCTTCCGGGAAACAGCGCCAGGGCGATCACTCCGGGAAGGGCGAAGATGAACACCGGTAAGAGTTTCAGGAGCGTGGTAAACATAGCGCCCCAGCGCGCTTGGTCCAGATTGCGTGCGCCCAAGACGCGCTGAACGTTCACCTGGTCAACACCCCAATAAAACGTCCCGCCATAGACTGCCGTTAGAAGGACACCCCAAAATGGATAGTTCGAGTCGTAATATGGCTTGGCGATGTGTATCGCCTCGGGAACATGTAAGCGTAAGGCTTCCCATCCGCCTACCCGATGCAACCCTGTAAATAACATCGCCATACATCCGGCAATTATGATTCCGGCCTGGATCGAATCGGTATATGCAACGGCCGTGAAGCCACCAATGATGGTGACCAGCGCCGCCACGACGCCCATGATCCACACGAACATCATCACGTCCCATCCGATGAGTCCGCGCAACACCAGCGCGCCCGCGTAAAGATGAAAAGCCATTTTCGTAGTAATGGAAATGATCAACATTAAGCCGGAAAAAAAGACGCGAGCCAGCGGGTGATAACGCGTCTCGAGGAACTCGGACGTGGTAAAGACCCGATTCCGAATGTAAAACGGGAACAAGAAGAAGGCGGCAAACCCTAAAGTCCAACAAGTTGTGAGCTCGACTGTTCCTGCGGAGAGCCCATAGCGATAGGCGTCGCCCGAGAGGCCAACCAGATGTTCCGCGCCGATGTTCGTAGCAAACAGGGACGCACCAATCAGCGGCCAGGAGAGACTGCGATCAGCGAGAAAAAATCGCCTGCTGTTCGCGGACGATTTTCTGTGTACGGAAAAGTAGAGGCCGACAAAGAGGGTTGCGCCCAAAACGAGCGCACAGATGCACGAGTCAACCCAACCAAGCGAGAAGGTCATGGCTCAAGTCAACACCAGTGTGGTTACAGCTCGACGGACCGCAGCTTACATCAGTGCGCCCTAGCAACCGCCTATTGCGCGGTCACTCCACCATCGATGATCCAATTACTCCCTGTTATGGATCGGGCGGATGGACCAAACAAGAACACAACCAAGTCTGCAATCTCATCAATGGTGATGAAGTGTTTTAGCAAAAGGCGGTTCAAAAGGTGTTCGACATCAATCTCACCTCGGGCAATCATGTCCTCGGTGTATTTCGTGAGGACCGCGCCAGGTGAAATGGTTACGACGCGTATCCGGGGCGCCAATTCCACCGCGATCGCTCGGCTCATGGCGACTAAGGCTCCTTTTGTGGAGGAATAAGCCGTCAGGTTTGGATTTCCAATACCTGCATTGACCGAAGCGATGTTCACAATGCATGGATCAGCAGTTTTCTCGTCGAGTGTCTTAGCGAACTCCTGGGTCAGAAAGTACGGGGCGCGCTGATTTACAGCAACTACCCGGTCAAACTCGGCGACGGTAGTTTCCAGCAAAGGCTTATGAAAGCTCCATGCCGCGCAATTCACCAGGCCGTCGAGATGACCGACCTTTGCGAGTGCCGATCGCATCAGGTCGCGCGCGGCTTCCGGCTGCGCTAAGTCATTCACCAATGCAACTGCCGAACCCACAAACACAGGATTGGCGATGTGATCCACCACTACAGGATTGCAATCGCCCAGCACCAACCTTGCTCCGGCACTGGCTAGTCGGTGTGCAATACCGAGCCCCAGGCCCTGGGCCGCTCCTGTAACAAGAATTGTGCGATGTCTTAGGTCAACATGCAAAGATGTTTACCTACCTATACTTGAAACCCGCTCCGGCCGGCACACATCATTCTCCAGCTCACCCAACGCGACCAGTAGCTGTTTCAACTGATCAGAGTACTCGCGACTGACTCGCGAAAGAGGCTTGCGGCTCTGCCCGACCGGGATCCCGCGCAGAAGCGCCGATTCGCGCGTGACCGCCAACCAATGAGGATCATTGTTGGCCGATCCCAAGGCGCGAAACTCAAGCCGTATCAACGGGACCAGGCGATAAAAAAACTCGCGCGCCGCGCGGAGGTTCTGTTCCACTACTAACAACCTGAAAAGCTTCACAGCGCAACTAGGGGCGATCATGGGAAGGCAACTGATCCAGCCATCGGCGCCGACCGCCAACCCCTCGAAGGCGATCAAGTCATTTCCGACAAATACCGTAAAAGACGGGCCGCATAAAAATTTCGTGTCGCGAATTCTGCCGGCTTCGGCGGTTGACCATTTGACTGATTGGACCACTCCTTCTTCGGCTAGCTGTTGTACCTCCTCGGGCGTGAAATCAATCCCGCTCGTTCCGGGGACGTTGTAGAGCATCACAGGGAGTCCTACAGCTTCGCGCACTCTGCGAAAATGATCGAAAACGTCGCGCCTAGGAGGGCGGAAGCCATAAGGTGGCATGACCATTAAACCGTTGCACCCGGAGGACCTTGCGTAGCTACCGAGTTCAATCGCAGCGCGCGTACTGTATTCAACGATGCCGGCAATGATCGGAACCTGGCCGTTTGTTTCTTCGACCACGGCATCCAGGACAGCTTTGCGCTCGTTCATGGCAAGCGCAAGAGGTTCGCCGGAACTGCCCAAGGGAACCAATCCGTCCACGCCCTGGGTCAGGAGGAATCTGACAAAAGCGCGAGTCCCGCTCAGGCTTAGCGTCTCGTCATTCTCAAAGGCAGTAATGGTCGGGGAATAGACGCCTCGGGGGCAAAAAGCTTCAGACTCAGCCGGAGGCAAGCAAAACCTCCGCTGCACAGGCAGCTTTCATCCAGAAGGCTCGAATGGTTCGAGACGACAAGGGAGGACACGGCAAACGCTCGATCGATTGGTAGCTTCGGGAGATGCTTGACCTCTTCGCGCTTTTGGTGATTTCCAATCTGCGCTCCGGCCGAGAAACATATGCCGTTTCCCACCGTTTTGTCAAGCTGTCTCTTTGTTATTGTCCTTTAGACAAGCGATTGTTTAAAATCGCGCGTCCGATGGCAACACAACGAAGCATCGGTTTAGCGGCCGGCCACGGTTAGGAGGACGCCTTGTCACAATCGCGTAGAGATTTCCTGAAGCTGAGCGCCGTCGGCATGGCGGTAATGACTCGTGTTCCCACCTTTGGGGGAGCAGACAACCCAAAAGGAGAGATTACAGTTCACATGACTGCGGGCACGAGTGCGCGATTTGCCCCGCAGCCCGCTCTGCGCTGGCACCCTGCCGGCAAGAGCTCAGGTCCTGCGATCCTGCTCGATCCTTCTACGACTTATCAGGAGGTCCTGGGCGTCGGTGCTGCGCTTACGGAAGCGGCATGTTACATGTTCAACCAGTTGACTCCGGATGTTCGCGAGCAGCTATTCCATGAGTTCTATCATCCTTCCGAAAGGGGGTTTGGCGTCTGTCGCACGTGCATCGGTTCGAGTGACTACGCGACGGTCGCCTACAGCTACAACGACGGCGACTCTGATCCTGAGTTGAAGCGCTTCTCGATTGACTACGACCGCTCATACGTTTTGCCGATGTTGCGCCTCGCGCGCAAAATGAACCCCGACTTATTTCTGTTGGCTGCTCCTTGGAGTCCGCCAGGCTGGATGAAGGCGAACGGATCAATGTTGGGTGGAAGCATGCGTAAGAGCACTTTGCCGGTATATGCAAACTATCTCGTCAAATACCTAAAGGCCTACGCTGCTGAAGGTGTAACTGTGGACGCGGTTACTCCGCAAAACGAGGTGGATACGGATCAGGACGGGAAGATGCCCGCATGCTTCTGGGCGCAGGAAATTGAAATCGAATTTGTTGGCAAGCATTTGGGTCCGGCCTTGGAGAAGAACCAACTTCCGACCAAGATATGGATTTTGGATCACAACTGGAACCTATGGGGCAGGGCAATGGGAGAGCTTGAGGATCCCGAGGTCTACAAATACGCCGACGGTATTGCCTGGCACGTTTATGTGGGCAAGGATACCGCGATGAGTCGCGTTCATGATGCCTACCCAAACAAGCACGCTTACGTGACCGAATGCAGCCCTGATTTTAAAGATCCAGCGTATATGACAAGTTGGGCCAGTTGGGCTGAGCAGTTTGCCGGGATGTTCCGAAATTGGGCACGATGTGCGACGAGTTGGAACCTCGCCCTGGATGAGAATGGCAGACCTGATATCGGTCCGTTCACCGCCGGGGGAGTAGTGAGCATTAACTCCAAGACGCATGAAATTGTGCGCACGGGTCAATACTGGGCGCTGGCACACTTTTCTCACGCGGCCCGCCGCGGCGGGCGACGCTTTGATTCTCAAGGAGAGCTGGAGAAAGTTTCGCACGTCGGCTTTGCTTATCCCGACGGCAGGCGTGCCCTGGTGCTGGCCAATACGGGTAAAGAGACCAATGCACGTTTGCGAATGGGGGATATGTCGGCCGAGGTGTCGTTTCCGGAATCCTCGGTCTTAACTCTCACTTGGCAATGATCGCGAGCGCGAGGGAAGGAGATGTCGCTAACTACGGCGATTGCCTGCTTCTTTTGGGAATCGCCTGGGTGGATTCACGCACGACAAGGCTCGGTTCGACGGTGATCTCTTGGCGAAATCTCTCGGTTCCGTTCAGGCGATCCAAGACGCACTGAGCTGCGATTTTCCCCATTTCCCAGAGTGGTTGGTGGATCGTCGTGAGCCGGGGAATGTTGTACGAAGCCGCCGTAATGTCGTCAAATCCAGTCACCGAGACATCGCGAGGAACACTGATTCCTAAATCTCGCAGTGCACGAATCGCGCCGATCGCAGACATATCATTGAAGGCAACGACCGCAGTAAATTTCGCCCGGTTCGCAACAAGCTGTTGAATCACCGGATATCCCAACTCAGGTGAGTGCACATCGCCGTGGAGCTGCACCACGAGTTCCGACGGAACTTGAATCCCCTTTTCCCGCGCGACATTCATCAAATCGCGCCATCGCTCTTCGGCATCGGCGCTAAACGATTGTCCTCGCACAAACACGATGCGCTCGTGCCCCAACGCCTTCAGGTGCGACAAGATCAACTCGGCTGCGAGACGATGGTCCAGAATTACGTTGGTCACGCCGGGGATAGACCGATGTCCTGCGACAGCTACAACAGGGACCGGAAACGGATGTTCGAGTGGAGTGTCAATTGCTATGAGGCCTTCGACGCCTCGGCCGAGCAGCATCTGACTATATTCTTCAATGAGATTGTCCCTGCGCCGATGATGGGCGGTGAAATAGAAATATCCGGACTCCATCAGGTGATCCCCAATGCCACTTACGACCTGATTGTGATAGGCCTCGCTCAGATCAGGCACCAACACGCCAATGCTCAGCGTGCGCCGATTACGAAGCGAGCGGGCAAGCAGACTGGGCTGGTAATTGAGTTCTTTCGCCGCGGCCTTGATGCGGTCTCGGGTTGGCTGGGAGATCGCCCGGCCGGGAACCTCGTTGAGGACGACCGAGACCGTCGCGGGGTGCAAACCGAGTCGTTCGGCGAGTTTCTTTAAACTTGTCGCTCTCGCCGGAGCCCGGTGTTTTCCTGCCATCTCCTTGTTCTTCTTCCCCATCGTGATATTAACAATAGCCCATAAACAGTCTCGATCAAAACCTTGATGACGATGATCTCCGAAATCATTGCTGCCGGGATGGAACTGGCACTGGGTTCCCTTTTAGAACCGAGGCGGGAGGGAAAATGCATAAAACTGGTTTTCTGGCTGGCCTAGATTCTCGGTTCGCAGGGCAAAAAGACCGCCCGCCAAACGCTCTCTGTGCTTCTCCTCGACCGCGGTTGTGACGTAGAGAGTCTGCCGGCCATGGCCACCGAAGGTGCAGTTTGTAATATTTCTTACGGGCATCTCGATGACGCAATCGATTGTTCCGTTTGGCGCAACACGCACGATGCATCCGCCACCGAAACGACAGTTCCAGAGATAACCTTCCGCATCGACTGCCGAACCATCCGGAGATCCCCGGGGAAAGTTCTCCAGGAATGGTCTCCCATCGCTGATTCTTCCAGTATCAGGATGGTAGTCGTATTTCCATACGGTGTTGGCCAGAGAATCTCCGAAATAGAAATGGCGCCGGTCGGGGCTCCACGCCAGGGTGTTCGAGATGCCGATACCGGTTCGATGTTCCGTTACCGCACCGTCAGGATCCAAGCGATAAAGAACGCCATCTTTCCCGCCAGCTTCAGTGCTGGATCCATCCGGTCCCACATTGTTGCGCATCGAACCGACCCAGAGCGAACCGCACGGGTCCGCCCGTCCGTCATTAAGGCGGACCTTTGGCCAACAGCCTAGCCTGAAAAACTCCTTTAGTTGACGGTTCAACGAGGGCTCCCAGAGAATCACACGGGAACCAAGACACACTGCGAGCACGTCGTCACGATCGGTGGGAGCGAGGGCGGTCACTGGCTCATCGAAGAACCAGGAGCGCACGCTGTGATCCGCCACGCTGAGCCGGTGAATCAAGAAGCGGTTGATGTCCGTCCAATAGACGGCGGCGTGGGCCTCATGCCATAGCACGCCCTCGCCACACCGATCACCAGTCGGAGCGACACAAATGGCTTCGGAGATCATTTGGCCCCGTTTCCACCACGAATCGAATTGTTCTACTCTGCCCTAGAGAAATCTAAGTACGCGAGATTCATGTTGCCTTCGGATTCGATGCGCAATGTGAGGACGTTTGTGCCTTTGGGCAGCATGACAGTGGCTAGACTCTTGGCGTAATTCCAATGATGCCATTGCCTCCAGGCAATCGGGTCTGCGGCGTTGTAGGTTGTTTCGATTTTGATTGGGCCGCTAACGTCTTTGCCGTTCAACGCAAGTGAGATGGTTCCACCAAGCTTGGACGTGTACAGAAGGCTAACCTGGTAGCGTCCCGCCTGCTCAACCTTGACAGTCATGTTGAACCACTCGCCGGGATCAGTCCAGCCCACATAGAGTTGGTCCTTTGGTGGATGCACCGCCTCGTATGGATTTTCATCAATGTCATCGTGATGTTTGGTGTACGAAGTGTCCACGCCTTCGTGCATCCGAAACTCGTTGAGATACGAGCCGTCGGCTGGGTTCAACGTGCCGCTACCTCTGTTTTTTGCGTCGGTGTCGTGATATGCGATCCCTTCGCCTCCTCGGTCATAGTAGGCGCATTGCACTCGTCCGGGAATCTTCTGAGGCCCGGCATGATAGACGCTATCGTGAAATGGGCGGCCTCGATAATGCTCCGCCGCACCGGCTGGGACGAAAGCAACAACCATCAGCCCGAGCAACAGCACACGTGATCCTTGAGCCAGATTTCCTGCATCGAGTGAGAGCTCTTTCTTTTTCAATTACGACCCCCTTGTTTGTGTAATTGGTCCAGTATCCTTCATGAAATCCTGAGACACGCGCGCATATGCCCACAAAAAGTGGATGTATTATTGCAGACAATCGTTTGTTCTGGTACAAGTACTATCCGCTCGATCGTTGCTGCTACGGAGAAGGTTCATGCACGGAGCAAATCGTCGTGAGTTCATGAAGCTGGTTGCATCCACGAGTGCGGCTGTAGCTGCCGCCGAGATTCTTCCGGCATACGCCGAGTCTGTGGGCGTTCCCGGGAGGGTGCGAGCCTGGAGGACCACGCGCGATGCAAAGTTTCAGCCTGTGCAGTCGCCGCCGCAATGGGAAAGTGGGAAAGAAGTCTCTCCGCTTGCGATCCACCTTGATCCCGCGACGCAGTATCAGGAGATTCTTGGATTCGGAGGGGCGTTCACCGACGCGTCCTGTTATCTGATGAATCAAATGACGCCGGATGCACGGCACGCCTTCTTATCCGACCTCTATGGTCAGTCGGGGCTGCGGCTGTCGGTGGGAAGAACATGCATCGGGGCCAGCGATTATGCAACCAAGATGTACAGTTATGACGACACGCCGGAACCTGATCCTGAGTTGAAGCAATTTAGTATGGAGCCGGACCATGCCTGGATCCTGCCCGCTTTGCGGGAAGCAAGGCAGATAAATCCAGATCTATATCTCTTCTCCTGCGTGTGGAGCCCTCCCGGATGGATGAAATTTGGTGGGTCAATGCTGGGTGGCAACATACGTGAGCGCTGGTTTGCGCCCCACGCGCAGTACTTCGTCAAGTTTCTTCAAGGGTATGCTGCTGCGGGAGTGAACGTTCAAGCAGTGACGGTCAACAACGAAGTTGATACGGATCAGGACGGGCATTTTCCTGCGTGCTTGTGGGCCCAGCAACACGAAATGGTTTTTGTGGCGAATCACCTAGGCCCGGCCTTGGAGAAAGCCGGGCTCGAGACGAAAATATGGATTCTCGATCATAACTACAACCTCTGGGGCCGCGTGCTTGATGAGTTGAGCCAGGCGGAAGTGAACAAGTACGTGGATGGTGTTGCCTGGCATTCCTATGCGGGAACGCCAGACGCGATGACCCGGGTACACGACTCGTTCCCAGAGAAGCACATGTACTTTACCGAAGGCGGGCCGCCTGCGCACCTCTTTGGTCCAGCGGGAGAGACGCCGCATGCTCCCCCGCCGCCGTATGGGACAGACTGGGCCAGATGGTCCCGCGCATTCACCGACATGCTTCGCAATTGGGCGCGGTGCATCTGCGTTTGGAACCTTCTTCTGGACGAAAATGGCCGGCCTGACATCACGAATCCGCCACGTCCGATGAGGCGGGCGGGTCTGGTCTCCTTTGACTCCAAATCAAAACAACTCACCTATAGCGGGAATTACTACGCTTTCCCGCATTACTCAAAGTTGATCGAACGTGGCGCTCGGGTTTTCGCGTCTTCCGGAACTCTGCCTGATATCGTTCACGTTGCCGCCGAAAACCCTGATAAAAGCCGGGTGCTCGTGGTCACGAACAGCAACAGCTCCATCGAGGAGCAGATGCAGTGCACGCTCGGGGCGTTTAGCTTGAAACTGAGCGTTCCTCCCGATTCGATTACTTCGTTCGCTTGGTAAATCGAGCAACTTGCCCGGCCCGGCAGGTGGCCTCGATCGGCGCGATGGCAAATATCGAGTACGCACGGTTCTTCCGCCGGAATCGTGGGAACCAGTAGAATTCTGGGTTCGGCCATAACGAGTGTCCTGATCGACTTCGGAACGGATTCCTTTCCCACCCATCATGCGAATTACAAGCACGTGGAATACGATCGCACCACCGATGAAACGATTAGGTTTCATCCTCGTTTTGAGCTTCTTTGTCTTCGTTATCCCGCACTTGTCCGGGCAACAGGCCGCTCCCGCTATGCCGATGCAGGCACACTACGAAGACGGAGCCGAGTTTCGCTGGTTGCATAAAAAAGTCCTCGATTCCCGCTTGTTAGACGACCTGAATAACCTTGCCTCGTGGTCCTTCGCGGGGCATGGCGAGATGAAGTTGATAGAAGTCAATTCGTCCAGGCCATGGGATCCCAGTCCAACTGCCGACGCTTACGTGCTACGCATTCGCTCCACGACAAATGCGGGGGAGGTAGAGGGTGCGGGAGAATGGGAAGACCTTGTCACCACCAGAAAATTTCCGGGCGAGGACTGGAATAAATTCAATCGCATTTCGCTTTGGGTTTATCCCGATGTTGTCGGGGCGCCAGCCATCTCGTGTTCGTTAGTGCTCCATAACGATGGCGTTCACAAGTTGCCCGACCACTACAACGAGGGCCGCCACGAATCGGTCATTCTCAGGAATCACATGTGGAATCAGGTCGTATGGGAGATCGCCCCGCTCGATCGCGACCGCGTCACCGCCCTCGAGTTTGCCTACAGCTTGCCAAAGAAATTTCCTGATCCAGGCGACCGAACAATCCTCGATATCGCTCACCTCGAACTGCAAAACGTAGCGGCCGATCACGTTGAGGGATGGGATGTGGCGTCCGGGAAAATCGCCTTCAGTCACAGCGGATACACGACCGGCACCTCGAAGTCAGCCATCGCCAGCGATCTTGCCGCCCATGAGTTTTCAGTCATTGAACAGCAGAAAGGGCAGGCAGTTCTCACGAAATCGGTCCAGCAAGTGTCCACGCCACTGGGGGCATTCCAGGTCCTCGATTTCTCTGAGATCCGCGAACCCGGAACGTACGCGCTCAAAGCCGGAGACACTATTACTCGTTCCTTCCGAATCAGCGATGACGCCTGGAAGAGCAGCATTTGGAAGGCGATCAATTTCATGTATAGCGAACGCTGCGGAACCGAAATCCCAGGCATTCATGGTCGATGCCACCAGGATATCTACACCATGCACGGCGACAAGCGAATCGTGGTGAATGGCGGATACCACGATGCCGGTGACTTGAGCACCACCGGGCATACGCCAGCCATGGCATATGCGCTGTTCTCGCTTGCAGAGAGTCTGCAGCGACAACACGAAGATCCCGTCCTTACAGATCGTCTACTCGAAGAAGCACGCTGGGGTCTGAATTGGGTTCTGAAGACACGCTTTGGCGACGGATATCGCAGCACCGGCCAGCTTGTAAGCTACTGGACTGACGGCATTATGGGCGACGGGGATGATCGATTTGGGCAGGCGGTAAACGAACCCGAGTGGAATTTCCGCGTCAGCGCAGTGGAAGCTCTGGCCTCACGCGTCCTGAAAGACAGCGATCCGGAACTTGCCAACCGTGCCTTGATGATCGCGCAAGACGACTGGAAGTATGCTGTGGAAGGCTTGAAGACGGCGCCTCCGCGTCCGGATGTTTATGGCGCAACGGACGAACTGGAGCGTATTTCCTTTGGAGTAGTGGCATCCGTTGAACTGTTCTGGGCGACTGGCGATCAAAGCTACGCCAGCGAGGCTGTGACGCTGGGCGACCAGGTGCTGGCTTCGCAGGAGCGTACCCTGCAGCCGTGGACGATTCCTTTGAGCGGATATTTCTATACTGGCCCGAAGCGAGAGAATCTCTTCCACCGTTTCCACATCGGGCAGGAGCAGGAGCCGATTGTCGCTCTAGTAAAGCTCTGTGAAGCGTTCCCGGAACATGAAAAGTGGATGAAGTGGTATTCCGCCGTCGTGTTCCATTCCCACTATTATCTCGAAGCAGCATCGGCGCTGGATGCGCCCTACGATGTATTGCCAGCTGGGGTGTATCGCGAAACTGAGGTGCGGCTTATTCCCGAAGCCAAAGACTGGACTCCTCTCCGCGCCGCAGATCGCGATGCTTATCTGGAAGAAGTACGGCGCGGGGTTTCCCTTGGCGAAGGCACATACCTGCGCCGATTTCCTGTCTGGTTCGACTTTCGCGGGAACTCCAGCGTGCTGTTGTCGCAGGCCAAGGCACTTTCGACGGCTGCACAACTGCGCCGGGATCTGGACGCAGAGGACCTGGCCCAGAAACAAGCACAGTGGCTAATTGGGCGCAATCCCTTCTCCTCTAGTTTGATGTACGGCGAAGGCTACGACTGGACGCCACTCTACAGCGTCCGTTCTGGTCAAATGGTCGGCGCTCTTCCGGTGGGGATTGAAACCAAGGGCTACAACGATGCTCCGTATTGGCCCACACAAATCTGCTGGACTTATAAGGAAGTGTGGACTGCTCCAGTTGGACAATGGATATGGCTCATGCAGGACATCAGCGTTCCGGCGACCGTACGAGGATTTGCGGATCCATCGAACCATGAAGTGATCGAGTTCCGAGAAGAAAGGAGTGGCCAACTGATTCATGTGGCCGCCTCATCGGATGGTGAGTTCAGCGTCCGCCTATCGGAGGGTCACTACTATGTTCATCACGGCACGGCGCATACCAGTGTCACGGTCCTTCCCGGGGGAATCTATTCTCTAGACTTGCGTCCCGAACACTTTCTGGACTTCAAAGTAACCTTCCAGCCCGCGCCTAAGAACGACATTGTTGTGCGACTCGAAGCGAGCGGTGCGGGAGATCACGCGTTCTCGATACGCAGCGACAATCTTGTGCTGTCCGACCCAGCCGTGCAGAACGTCCATCTCCGTGCCGGGAGTAAGAAGGAGTTTGTGTGGCGCGCTCACGTAGTCTCCCCAGAGACCCCCTGGGTGGCAGTTGTGGTCCCGGACGGCGAGATGAACGAACGTGTGGAGGTCACGGGCGCGAAAATTCCTTACAAGTAATCAGTTTTCCCAATGAAGGAGATATTGGATGCGAAAGCGTCAGCCGCAGAGCTCGATGCGGGTGTTCAGTTGTGTGAAAAACAATCTTGCAATGCTGGTCCTCCTGCTGGCCTGGATCGTCGTAATAGGCTGCGCGCCTACAGCGGTTGCGCAGAAGAGGCCGACGATGAAGCCGGACCTTGGGCCAAATGTCCTGATCTTTGATCCCACCATGCCGCAGGCAGACATGCAGCAGCAGATCGACAAGATCTATGCGCTCGAGAGACGAAACGAGTTCGGGACCGAGAGATACGCCATCCTGTTCCTGCCGGGAGAGTATCACCTGGATGTGCCCGTGGGTTTCTATACGCAGGTATTAGGACTTGGCGCAACGCCAGATGCTGTTCACATCATCGGTAACGTACATGCTGACGCCAGCCACGACAACAACAATGCCACAACGACCTTTTGGCGTGCGGCTGAGGGGTTTTCCATCACTCCGACCGGGGGAACGATGCAGTGGGCCGTTTCTCAGGCGGTGCCGTTCCGGCGGATGCACGTGCGGGGTAACTTGGTGCTCCACCAGCATCGTGGTTGGGCCAGCGGCGGATGGATGTCGGACACGCTTGTCGATGGCAACGTCGATTCCGGCAGTCAGCAGCAGTGGATTTCGCGCAACAGTCAGTGGAAAAGCTGGACGGGCTCGAACTGGAATATGGTTTTTGTGGGAGTTCAAATTCCTCCGCAGGGAGAGTGGCCGAACCCGCCGTACACGAAGGTAAGTCAGACTCCAATCGTGCGAGAGAAGCCCTTCCTCGAAGTGGATGAAAGTGGCGAGTGGCTTGTACGTGTTCCCGAGCCTCGCTCAAACAGCGCCGGGATAACGTGGCACCACGGCGTGACGCCGGGCAGATCAATTCCGTTGCAGAAGTTTCACATCGCGCGGCCTGGCACGGACACAGCCGCGACCCTGAACGCAGAACTGGCCCGAGGCAAGAACCTTCTCTTAGCCCCCGGCGTTTACAACCTTACTGAACCGATCCAGTTAACGCGGCCCAATACTGTCGTACTGGGCTTAGGCTTCGCCACTCTCCGGCCAACTCATGGAACGCCCGCCATGACCGCAGCAGATGCTGATGGTATTGAAATAGCTGGCCTGCTGTTCGATGCGGGTGTCGAAAATTCGCCAGCGTTATTGGAAGTTGGCGCCGACAAGAGTAAAGCGCGCCACGCCAAGAATCCCATCACTCTGCACGACGTTTTCTTTCGTGTTGGCGGAGGCGGTGTCGGGCGGGCAACCGTCAACCTTCGCATCAATAGCAACGACGTAATTGTCGATCACACATGGATTTGGCGGGCAGACCATGGAGTCGGTGTCGCCTGGAACAGCAGCACCAGTGACAACGGACTCGTCGTTAACGGAGACGACGTAACGATTTATGGCTTGTTCGTCGAACATCATGAGAAGTTTCAAGTGCTTTGGAACGGAAATGGCGGACGGACTTACTTCTATCAATCCGAGATTCCGTATGACCCTCCGGATCAGGCGAGCTACTCCAGTGCTGCGGGAGTCAACGGATGGGCGTCCTATAAAGTTGCGGACTCCGTCACACGTCATGAGGCGTGGGGACTTGGCATCTACAGCGTCTTCATTCAACCCAACGTCAATCTGAGCAGGGCGATTGAGGTGCCCGAGAGGTCCGGAGTGCGGTTCCATCACATGATCACGGTTGCGTTGGGAGATCACGGAGAAATCTCCAATGTCATCGACGACAAGGGCGGTCCCACGGCCATTAAGCCACGCGTTACACCAAAAGTTGCAGAGTTTCCATAGTGGTGGAGTTCAGATACGGGATGGCACTCTGGCAACCCCAACGGTGCCGTTGGGGTCCGAAATTCAGAATCACGGACGACCGTCCTCTAGTAATCCCTGATTTGCTGCCGGTCGAATGATAAGTGGCCTATACCGATCCCTCGGAGCAGTCGTGTGAATGCGAATGACGGAGTCGGCGGGTACGGTTCTGAGCATTTCTGTGTGTTAATATCAAATTGGAATGTACAAGCGCTCAGAAATTTGCAGGCGGTTTGGAGGCGGTTCCGCCACCACGAACGCTCTTTTGGGCAAACCGGCGCAACCGGTGCACGGTATGCAAATCGTGCAAAGCCGCATAAACACTGGCGATTGCGCATCTCGTTGATTTGGCGAGTGGGGACGTAGTGCAGTTGGTTAGAAGGCTCCTTTGTCACCGTCACAATGATGTAAGCAATTTACAAATCAGCAACTTACTATGGGCAACATCTGTTCGCCCTGTCACGGTGTCTGCCATTTCCCTGCATTTCCGAAGCCGTGTTGTCCGTTTTCTTGAAGTTCCTGACGTCTTCCTCCTCCGAGATCGAAGTGCGTCACGTATGGCGAACAGTTTTTCGTCAAGAATTGATCGCCGAACTTTTCGATGAGGAGAGCTAATGGGAATGCAGGAACTCGAAATTTATTCCATGATTGGCGCGGAGGGTTTCGCAAGGTTAGTCGCCGCCTTTTATCGACAAGTCCCTCAAGACGACCTTCTAGGGCCAATCTACCCGGCAAGTGATCTTCCAGGGGCCGAGCAGCGCCTCCGAGATTTCCTGATCGGTAGGTTCGGGGGGCCCCAGACTTACATTGAACAAAGAGGCCATCCCCGCCTCCGGGCACGGCATTTGCCGTTTGCTATCAATCAGACTATCCGCGACCGCTGGATGCGGCTGATGGAAAATGCGTTGGGGGAAGCTTCGCCGCCAAGCAAAGCCGAAAAAGTCCTTCGGAAATTCTTCACTGAGACGTCTACCTTCATGATCAATCAGTCAGAGCCTGGGATCAGCTAGCGCGAAGCGACGCGGAGAGGCGGCGCACGGCCCTATCCACGATATGTGAGATTAATATTGCATGAAGAAAATTGGCTTCCTCTCATTCGGTCATTGGGCACCTTCACCGCAGTCACGAACACAGTCGGCGGCCGACGCGCTCCTGCAGTCCATTGACCTCGCCATGGAGGCCGAGCGCCTCGGAATGGACGGAGCCTACTTCCGGGTTCATCACTTTGCGCAACAACTGGCATCACCGTTTCCGCTACTCGCAGCGGTGGGTGCTAAAACGCGAAAGATTGAAATTGGCACTGCGGTGATCGACATGCGGTATGAGAATCCTCATTACATGGCGGAGGACGCTGGGGCTGCGGATCTAATCTCTGGCGGTCGATTGCAGTTGGGAATCAGCCGCGGTTCCCCCGAGCAGGTCATCGATGGTTGGCGCTATTTCGGCTACCGCCCGAATAAAGGTGAGGACGACGCCGATATGGGCCGGCGGCATGCCGAAGAATTTCTTGAGTTGCTGCGCGGCAAGGGCTTCGCCCAGCCT
>Ga0210408_10002950_pt1 | contig 16039 bp, 7 predicted proteins | sample IncBWH4MmetaG_FD_155471 | JGI IMG/M metagenome (GOLD analysis project Ga0210408, IMG submission 155471) | Forest soil microbial communities from Barre Woods Harvard Forest LTER site, Petersham, Massachusetts, United States - Inc-BW-H-4-M | ecosystem: Environmental > Terrestrial > Soil >...
TTGCGCTGCAGCGAGACGACGTGCGCGGCTACGCCTGGGGCGATGGGTTGTTCCACCAGGGCCTGCAGAAACCGCGCGATCTCCTGCCCCAGGGCGGTCGCACCGGAATGGAGGGACTTCATGAGTTTTCCATCGTGCGTGCGCGCCGATTCCAGGTATTGCCCCAGGACGCGCATGGCGCGCAACTGTTCCAGTCCCACAAGGTCGGGCGCCGTTTCAGGCGAAAGAAGGGCTTCAGACTCAATGTAAAGGGGCCGGGAGAGGCCTTCTTCCGCGGTGGGAGGCGAAATCTTTGCCAGCCACTCGGGAGCCCACCTTAACCCCGCCAGGCATGCCGAAGCGATCACCAGATTGAGCGTGAGGTAGACGATTGCCAGGTGTGCGGAATTCGACCCGGTGACCATGTTTGCGAACGCCAGCAGAAGCGGAATGCCGGCGAGATGCTCGAGCAAGAGCAAGGCCGCGATAACCACTCCGCCAGCCCCCATAGTCATCGCCTGGTAAAACGCGATCTGCCTCGGGATTCCGCGAAAACCGCTCGACAACATATAGGTGCCGATAGCGCCGCCGATGCCTATCCCCGCGATCGACATCATGGCCGGAAACTCTCCCAGAATGCCGCCTTTGTTGATGGTGACGGTTATGGCAGCGGTCGCACTCGAGGAAGGGATTGCGGTGCGCATGAGTGCACCGAGCAGAAAGGCGAGGTTCGGCCAATGCTCGAAGAAGGTTGCCACCTGGGTGAGGCCGTGCGCCTCCGATACGGAGCCGAAAGCCTGCTTCATCAAATCAAGCCCGAAAAAGACCAGGCCGATGGAGAGCACGGTTCCGATTCCGGCTTTCCAACTGCTGAAGAGGTTGAATCCGAGGATCAAGCCTCCCGCACCAATGAGAAGGAGGACCGGCAGGTGGAGGTCGATTACTGCCGCGAAGACGAGTCCCGCGGTCCCGATGTTTGCGCATGCCAGCACGACCAGGGCGCGCCTCAGCCGGAGCAATCCGGTGGCGACCATGCCGGACAAGACCCACGCTACAACCGAAGTGCTCTGCGACAGGGCGCCGGCCACGAGACCGAGCAATCCGGCACGCACCGGGTGGTTGGTGGCGCGGCTGAGCAGCACACGGAAACGCTGACCTGTGAGCTGGCGAAGATTGGCGGAGAGGCCAGACGTCCCACTGAAAAAGAATCCCAGGCCACCAAAGTAAAGAGCGATTGATTGGATCATTGAGATGGTGGCCCGACCTTGGGAGAGAGCTTGGGAGGCATGTCTGCCGCAACTAGTGACAGTGAGAACCTCGCAATCATAGCTCCCAAGCATCCTGGCGGTGATCAACGCTGCTTTAAAAGGCGATGCCAATGCTCATTGGCGAACACCCCGATGGCGTCGGCAAACAAAAGGCGAATAAGCTAAAATCGCTCATGGCCTTCCCCGCCGAGCTTGCCTGGGCTCACCCTATCGTTGCGGAATGGTTTGCCGCGCGCTTCGGCTCGGCGACGGAACCACAGCTGTGCGGATGGCCGAGCATTCTCGAGGGCAGACCAACGCTGATTTCAGCGCCCACCGGTTCCGGCAAGACGCTGGCTGCGTTTCTGGTTTGCATCGATCGCCTGATTCGCCGCGCGATCGACGGAACCCTCCTGCCAACCACGCAAGTCGTCTACGTTTCGCCTCTGAAGGCGCTTTCCAACGACATCCAAAAGAATCTCGAGGAACCGCTGCGGGAGATCCAGCAACTGGCATTCGAGCGCGGGCAACTATCTCTCGATATCCGGACCGCGGTCAGAACTGGCGACACGCTGCAAAAGGAGCGCGCGGCGATGCTTCGCCACCCGCCGCACATTCTTGTCACCACGCCGGAGTCGCTGTACATACTTCTCACGTCGAAGCGGAGCCGCGAGCATTTGAATCGGGTTGAGACGGTCATCGTGGACGAGATCCACGCGGTGGCGGACGACAAGCGTGGCGCGCACCTGGCGCTGTCACTGGAACGCCTGGATGCGCTGGTTTGCGGGGAGAACCGGCTTTCTCCTGGAGCGTTCATCACCGGGCTGATGGCCCCTCCGCAACGGATTGGTCTCTCCGCAACGCAGAACCCGATCGAGCTGGTTGCTGATTTCCTCACCGGCGCCGGCTCCGCACGCCAGCCGGCAACCATCATTCAGGTGGGGCGGAAGCGCGAAATGGATCTTGCCATCGAAGTTCCGACCGACGAGCTGACATCGGTGACGTCGTATGCGATGTGGGAAGAGATCTTCGACAAGCTTGCCGGAAATACCGATAACCATCGGTCGACTCTCGTGTTCGTCAACACGCGAAAGCTGGTGGAGAGAGTGTCCTTTGCGCTGGGCGAACGGCTGGGTAAGGAAAACGTCGGCGCGCATCACGGATCGCTCTCGCGAGCATTGCGCCTGGATGCGGAACGACGCTTGAAACGCGGTGAGATCAGGATCCTGGTGGCCACCGCTTCACTCGAACTCGGCATCGATATCGGCAATGTGGACCTGGTTTGCCAGATCGCCAGTACGCGCGCCATCTCGATGGCCATGCAGCGCGTGGGTCGTGCAGGCCACTGGCGGGGCGCCATTCCAAAGGGACGGCTGTTTGCCACCACCCGCGATGACCTGATGGAGCAAGCGGCGCTGGTACGCAAGATGCGCGCGGGGGAACTGGATTTGCTGGAGATTCCCCCGCAGCCCATCGATGTGCTGATGCAGCAGATTGTGGCTTCTTGCGGTGCGGAGTCGTGGGACAAGGCGTCGCTCTTTGAGGTGGTACGCCGCGCCTATCCCTATCGCGATCTCAGCCGTGAACAGTTCGAAGAGATTGTCGCCATCCTAAGCAACGGCATCGAGTCGAGCCGCGGACGCTACGGTGCGTACCTGTTGCACGATGGCATCCATGGGCAACTGCATGCGCGGCGTGGCGCACGCATGATTGCGATCTCGAATGGCGGAGCGATACCCGATACGGCTCTCTACAGCGTGATCCTCGAGCCGGAGGGCGTTCAGATTGCGACGCTCGACGAACACTTTGCGGTTGATTCGAGCCCGGGCGATGTGATCCTGCTGGGCAATGCGAGCTGGCGCGTGCGAAGAATTGACCCAGCGGGAAAGGTGCACGTGGAGGACGCGCACGGAGCGCCGCCGAGCGTTCCGTTCTGGACAGGGGAGGCTCCGCAACGCACCGACGTGCTTTCAGACGGTGTGGGCGATTTGCGCAAAGAGATCAGCGCGCGAACGGAGTCCGTTTCTGCGGCGTTCATCTCTCCGGCAGAGCCGGAAGTGTCTTCAGCGATCGCGTGGCTGATGGAGGAATGCGGCGTGTGTGCCTGGGGAGCGCGGCAGCTTGTGGCGTACATTGTTGCCGGACGCACGGTGCTCGGGGCTGTTCCGACGAAGACCACGATCATCGCGGAGCGATTTTTTGACGATGGCGGTGGCATGCAGTTGATTTTGCATGCGCCCTTTGGGGGACGCATCAACAAGGCGTGGGGACTGGCGCTGCGAAAGCGCTTTTGCCGCGGCTTCAATTTTGAATTGCAGGCGGCGGCCACCGACAACGGCATCAACATCTCGCTGGCCGAACAGCACAGCTTTCCCCTTTCCGATGTTTTCCAATTCCTCACAGAGGTCACAACCAAAGAACTGCTTGAGCAGGCCTCGCTGGCAGCGCCGGTTTTTAAGACGCGGTGGCGTTGGGCTGCGGGGCGAAGCCTGCAGTTGTTGCGTACCTCGAAGGGCAAGCGGATCGCTCCGCAGGTGCAGCGCACGCGCTCCGAGGACCTGTTGGCAAGTGTATTTCCGCAGGCCGCCGCATGTTTTGAGAACATCGAGGGCGACATTCAGATTCCCGATCATCCACTGGTGCGTGAAGTGATGAGCGACGTTCTGCAGGAGGCGATGGATCTGGAAGGCCTGCTAGGAGTGCTGCGCGGCATTCGCGACGGGAGCATCCAATGCCTGGCGGTCGACACGCCGGTACCGTCGCAGTTCGCGCATGAGTTACTCAACGCAAATCCCTATGCGTATCTCGACGAAGCGGGAGTGGAGGAGCGTCGCGCGCGCGCGGTCTCGCTGAATACGGGGATTCCGGCCAGCGTGCTGGAGCAGCCGGGTAAGCTGGACCCCGAGGCGATTGCGACTGTGCGTACTGAGTGCTGGCCTGATATTCGCGACCATCATGAGCTTCATGATCTGTTGATGAGCCTGGTTGCCCTGCCCGAGTCGTGGATCGAATCCGAGCGAGCGCAGCACTGGCCTCATTTTTTCGAGCGCCTGGTGATGGACGGTCGCGCTCAAACGATGGCATGCGGCACGGTGCAGTGCTGGGTGGCGACGGAGAATATGGAGGCGGTGCAAGCGCTGTGGCACGGAGCGCCGGATTCAAGCGCGTTGCGCGATGAAGCTGTGCGCAAGTGCGTCCAGGGATGGGTTCAGATCACGGGGCCAATGACGGCGCGGCAATTCGCGGATGAGCTGTCGCTCGATCCGGCGCTGGTCTACCGGCAATTCATCGCCATGGAGGTGCAGGGACTGCTGATGCGCGGCGTCTTCGAGCGGCCACAACCAAGCGATGACTTCGACATCGAGTGGTGCGAACGACGCATCCTCCAGCGCATTCACAAGCGCACCATCGGCATGCGGCGGAAGCAGGTTGAGCCCGTTTCCGCATCTGCGTTCATGCTGTGGCTGTTGAGATGGCAACATCTTGCACCACAAACGCAATTAGCCGGCGAAGAAGGCCTTCTCGAGGCCCTTGCGCAATTGCAGGGCTTTGAAGCTGCGGCAGTGGAATGGGAAAAGACGATTCTTCCGGCGCGCGTTGCCGGGTACGATCCTCGCTGGCTCGATCGGCTCTGTTTGTCTGGTGCGGTGGCATGGGGCCGGCTGTCGCCACATCCGGCATTCACCTCGGTCAGCGGAAACGGACCGCGTCGCGTGATTCCGACAAATGCAGCTCCGATTACGTTCTATTTGCGGGACTCAGCCGCATGGCTTGATTACACGCTACGGGAAGAGGAAGTGGACCTGGAATCTCTGGCGCGAACGCTGACGCCTAACGGTCTGAGGGCTCTGGAACTGCTCAGGCAAAAAGGAGCTTGCTTTGCCGAGGACTTACAACGCCTTCTGAACCTGAGCTCGGTCGAGGTGCAACATGCGCTGTGGGAGCTTGCGGCAGCCGGAATCGCGGCAGCGGATGGCTTCGATCAACTGCGCGCCATGATCAGCCCCGATCGCCGACAGACGGCGCAGTCCTCCTATCGAAGATCGCGCAGTGCGGCTGGCAGGTGGTCACTGCTGCGGGCGGACTCACGGCAACCCACAGACAAGCTGGAACAGGCTCGCTATGAAGACGAGGCGGTCGAATCAGCGGCCCGCATGCTGCTGTCGCGCTATGGCGTGGTATTCCGCGATCTGCTAGCGCTCGAGTCGAATATTCCACGCTGGGGCCTGCTCTTGAGAATGCTTCGCCGCCTTGAGGATCGCGGCGAAGTTCGCGGCGGGCGTTTTGTGAGCGGATTCGGTGGCGAGCAGTTCGCCCTGCCCGAAGTGCTAGAGAGCCTTCGTGCCGCGAACGGCCGGCATGAGCATCATTCGGTCAAAATCGCCGGAGCAGATCCAATGAACCTGATTGGCGTGATCCTTCCAGGAGACAGAACGCCAGCCACGCCGGGACGGTCTTTTGATATCTCGACGAACGAAGTGCTCGATTCCTCCCAACTCCTCCCTCGACCCAGTCAACGTCTGCGTCGTCCCGAACGCGACCCGCAAACACTTCCGGTGACGCCTGAGAATCGAACTCAACAAGCCAATCTATTTTGATTGTTGCGCAATCCGCGCATCTGGATACTACTTGCGAGCATCGGCCTGTGCGCGCTCGATGGTCGCAGTCAGTTCGGCAAGGCGAGCAGGGTCAACATCGCTGATCGCTACTGCTTCGAGCTCGCCGGTTGTGAAGCCGGCAAGGTGGAAACCTGAGTGCTCAGCAGGCAGTTCGTTCACGGCGTGCCGGTCACGTCGCGGGCAAAGAAAAACCGAGACGCGATGGCGGCCAATGCTGTAGAGAAGGTGCGCAACCGGCTGGCCTCCGAGGTAAGTCAGATTCGCGCCGTCTAGTTTCGCGTCTGCGGGCAGCTGCTCGGGCAGATTGAAGGTAAAGGGGATTTTGCCCTGGAACCAGGGTTTCACCGTGTGCCGGTCCGTGGAGATGACCTGGGCGGGGGCGGTATCAGAAAGCGCGGCGACGTGCATATCGGAGATCTCGACGACCAGTGCCGTGCGTTCGGATGGGATTTGTCCAAACTGCGGCAGGTTGCGCTGAACAAGCACAATACTTGCCGCTAGCAGGAGCAACGCAGCGACCGCCCAGCCCGCGAAGGCAAGACCGCGCGTCCCCTGGAACGATCGACCCTGACTGGAGCGAGAAGGCGACGCTCCTCTTTGTGAATCGCTGATCAAGAGCTGCTTGAGCCGGTCTGCGAGCTCCGGCGGTGCGGAGTACCTGTGTCCCGACTTGCTGACCGCCGCTTTGAGCAGGGCCTGGCCCAGCGCGTTCGATGTGCACGAAGAACAAGTTTCCAGATGCTGTTGCGCAATTGCGAGCTGTTCCGGAGACAACTCGCCGTCGGCCAGGCAATTGAGCACCGTTGATGTGAGATGAGCGCTCACGCTCGCGTCCCCTTGTTCATTCCGAACTCATTTTGAAGTGTATTGCGTAATTCCGAGCGAGCGCGCGAGATCCTGGACATAACCGTGCCTATCGGAACCTCGAGCACCGCCGCAATCTCTTTGTACTTCATCCCTTCTACGTCGCATAGCAAAACAACCTCAAGCAGAGGCGGCGCCAGCTGCTCCATCGCGCGGTGGAGTGCCGCACCATCGTTCAGCCGGATCAGGTTCAGCTCCGGGGTATGGCGGTCGATTGCACCCTCTGGATAGAGGGCCGGAGCCGACTCCCCGTGTTCGTTCAGTTCGTCTTCCAGAGCCACTGTACGCGTTGCTGCGAGTCCCGTTTGCGAAGTGAGATACGTATTGCGAAGAATGCGGAAGATCCATGCCTTGAAATTGGTGCCCGTCTGGAACGAGCCAAATCCGCGAAGTGCCTTCAGAAGTGTTTCCTGCACGAGGTCCTCAGCGTCGCGGTCATTGCGGGCAAGCCAGAACGCGACGTTGTAAAGTGCGGAGACGAGCGGCAGCGCCAGATCCTCAAACACCGAGGACTGGACAGCGCTCTCGCGAGCAGCGCGCTTCCATGACAACAGCGCCATTATTTGGGAGGCGCACTCCTCTCTTCTCTCGAGAATGAGAACTGAAGGCGAAACCTTTTATTCCCTTGAGCCGGGAATAAAGCCGCCTCGGGCCAGTTTGCATTCCCGGAGGAAGTACACATGAAGGATACGCAAGGCGGCCGAGGTTTAGAACCTGGAGGCGCAGAAAATGACTCTTTGGACACGGTCAACCCGGCCGGGAGTGATGGAATCGACCGGCGGAATTTCCTGAGTTGCATGGCGTGGGCGGGCACCGGGCTTGTGTGGACAATGGCGGGCGGAGTGCCTACCTCAAGGCTTTTTGCCGCCAGTGGGAAATCAGGCCCCCAGCACGCGTCTCCGGCTGGAGGGGGATTCAGCTTCGTCCAGATCAGTGACAGTCACATCGGCTTCAACAAGCCTGCAAATCAGGACGTGACCGGCACCCTGAAACTGGCGCTAGACAAGATCAACGGGCTGCAGGGCACGCCGGACCTCCTGTTGCACACCGGCGACATTACCCACGCGTCGAAGCCCGCAGAGTTCGATACCGCGCAGCAGCTGATCAAGGGAGTGAAAGCGGGTCAGACGTTTTACGTGCCGGGTGAGCACGATATCAGCGGGGACGACGGCGCCATGTACCTGGAGCGTTTCGGCAAGGGATCGCAGGGCAAGGGCTGGTACAGCTTCACGCACAAAGGAGTCCACTTTGTCGCGCTGAATAACTGCCAGCAGGTGGACGCAATGGGCAAGCTGGGTGAGGATCAGTTGAAGTGGCTGAAGGCAGACCTTGCGGTGCAGTCGCCCTCAACGCCCATTGTGATCTTTGCTCATATTCCGCTCTGGATGGTGTATCCCGACTGGGGTTGGGGCACGCCGGACGCGGCGGAGGCCCTGGCGAGCCTCAAGCGCTTTGGCTCTGTGACCGTGCTGAATGGGCATATTCATCAGGTCGTGCAGAAGGTCGAAGGCGACGTTGCGTTTCACACCGCATGTTCCACCGCATTCCCACAGCCCGCACCCGGAACTGCTCCGCACGCGGGGCCGATGGTGGTGCCCGCAGGCAAGTTGAATAGCGTCCTTGGCATCGCGGAAGTCCGCTATGTGGCGCGGCACAGTCACCTCGCAATCGTGGACTCCCCGCTCGGAGAGCCTGCGTGAATCGGGGCCGCATTCTCTTCGGTTGTGTTCTTGGTCTTATCGGTTCATTCGCACTCGCTCGGTACCATCCGTTCGGCGATCCTGGCTTGACCCGGCCCCAGGCCTCCAAGGCATCAATCGCTGCCACTTCTGAACTGCCGCAGGAAGTACGGTCGATCCTGGTTAAGAAGTGCGGGGACTGCCATTCGAATCACACCAGGACCCCGTTCTATGGGCGCTTCGCCCCGGTCTCGTGGTTGTTGGAAAGAGATGTTATCAAAGCAAGGAGTGCGATGAACCTCTCGGACTGGGACCAATATTCGCAAGACAAACGGGGGGTTCTATTGGCCCAGATCAATCATCAGGCGAAGTCGGGGGCCATGCCGCCCCTACAGTATCGAATGATCCATTGGGGTTCGCGCATTACGGATTCAGACCGGGCCGTGTTTGGCCACCTGATCGGAGTGCCGGATCTGGCGGCCGCCTCATCTCAGCCGGCAACAGGCGATCCCACACGCGGCAAGACTCTCTTTGAGAAGCGCTGCACCGGATGCCATGCGCTCGACCAGAACCACGAGGGGCCGAGACTCCAGGGCGTCTACGAACGCCCTTCAGGTTCGGTGCCCGATTTTGCGTACTCGACCGCCCTGAAGAAAGCCCACATCGTGTGGGACGAATCTTCACTCGCCAAATGGCTAACGGATCCCGATGCGCTGATTCCGGGCAACCAGATGGATTTCCTGGTGACAAAACCCCAGGAACGGCGAGACATTATAAGTTATCTGAGGCAAAGCTCAGGCAAGTAACTCACGCAACGACGTTTGATTTCACTGGCTTGTCGTCTCGAAGTTGCGCCCGCTGCTATTCCTCTTCGCCTGTTGATTCGGCGAGCCTCAGTCTCTGCCGCGCACGACGAGCCATCCAGCCGTAGACGAACCGGGCGCAAATGAAATTGAGCGCGATTACAACAAACAGGAGTAGAAGGAAATATCGCGTAATGTAAAAGCGCATCAGGCTGAACCACGTGAGATTGCCCACGCCGTATGGCGCCACGCCACTCTCGAAGGATGAGAAGTTCGAACTGCGAAAGAGAACGAGCGAGCCGCCAATGGTGGCGGACCTGGTCGAGTCCAGAAGCGCATCGGAGAAGTCATTCGCGACCGAGGGATGCCGAAGCGCGATCGTTACGATTGAACGATCGGGAGACGCTGGGGACCTGAACTCCTGGATGACGGCATCGGCTGAACTGTCACTCTCCGCCAGGTTCAAGCCTCGCGAGGTGTCACCGAAGAGCCAGGGCCAGCGATGCGCCGTAGCGTTCTGAAGGGATCCGATTCTTGCCAAAAGTTCGTTGGCCGGTTTGACGTGGAGCCCGGAAGAGTCGAACGCTGCCGGAAGCAGCGGAGCCAGCGAACTGAACGCGGGCTGGTCGGCGATTGTTCCCAGGATGAGGTAATCGCGTCCTTCGTGGATGACATCCGCGGGTCCAGTGACTGTGACGCGTAGAGCCGGATAACCTGTCTGGGCGCCGAAGTAGCTCATCAAGTGAAGGTAGGTGGAGATCTCTTCGACGGAAGGAGCAGTCGGAAGAACAACGATTGTCTGAGATAAGTCAGCCAATTGCGTGAATGGGAAACCGGCATTCCCAAAGAGCTGCAAATTGGGCATTTCAGCCCACAACGAGAGGCCGTGAAGGTCCAGTGTTGAGTTGCAAAGAACCTCTCCCGACAGTGCGGTGCCGGAGTCGTAGTTGCGGTTGGCAGGCACGAAGTCAAAGCTGAACAAAGCCGTATTACCGAAAGTTCGAATCTCCGAAGCAGGGATGAGAACCATTCGTTGATGAGCGATGACAGCTTTGTCCGGCGGGAGAAGGATTTCGCTTACCAGCCTCCCATTTACGGTTACGCGGAGGGCCGACCCAAGCGCGACGAGACGAGCATCGTATCGGTAATTGAGATGCAACTGTACGAATTGCCTGTCACCGTAAAACAAATCGGGCGGCGCATGGAAATAAACTGGAATCGGCGCAGAGCCGTCAGTCTGGAGACTTTCGGTGGTGCAATTGGTGAGGGGCGCGGATTTGCTGATAGGGAGCCATCGCGGGGCGTCATCCTTGGCGCGAGGTGGAGGCATGATGAGCGCCGGGGCCGCCACCGTGTCACCGGTAAAACCTGGCCCCTTCGCAGAATCGCCCGATTTTCTTGTGAGCGCGAGGCTCCGCGCAAGGGAAAGCAATTCATTTTCGTTATCGGCCGCCAAAATCAGCAAAGTGCCGGTTGCATCAGACGGATTGTTCCTCAGTGCGAGTACCGGACCGTTCCCAGCCGGCACCTGCAGGACAGCCGGTAGAGTAGAGCGATCGCTGGTGAACACGACCGCATTTCCTGAAGGTATATCTGCAAGAGAAACCGAGAAGCGGACGGGTTGGGATCCGCTCATGAGGCCGAACCATGAGGCCGTGGCTCCGGCCGCCTCAAGCATCACCGGCGAAGGACGCGAGAGAAAGACAAATGGGATGGTGGTAGCAGCCTGGAGCTCACTGTCAAGCAAAGGCAGCGGAAGCTGGCTAAGGTCGTTTCCAAGGCGGAGCCAGCTGCCTGTTACTTCGAATGTCGAAGACGGAAAGATGCGACAAAGCACGTGAGCCCTAGCCTGGTCCTCCCGCTCCATCACCTGGCTCCCCCTGAACTCAAAGGTGAGGACATTGCTCCTCACCAGCAGGAGGCCGGATACAGGAATCTCCACGCGCGTAATCCCGCTGCCATTCTCTGCAGAGTGCTCGGGATGAAATTCTCCGATGGCTGTTCCGTTGAGGCTTATTTGCAATAAAGTGCCTTGCGGATCAAGAGTTGGATCGATGGCGTAGGCCAGATTGAGAGTTCCCTCCTTCGGCACTAACTGATGCGAAAGAGTGAAATGGACCGTCGAGTAGAAATGCGGCCCGCGCATCTCAAGCGCACTCACGATCCCCATCTCTTTCAGGCTGATGATCTGACGATTGCTCTCTTTCCCTTCCGAAGATCCTCCGTCGTCCGCAGTCTCGCCGGCCTGAGCGATGCCATCGCCTGGTTTTCCAGGGACTATCTGATTCACTGCCCGCGGTTGTTGCGGTTCGCTCGCCGCCTTTGTGTCGGGAGAAGCAATCTGTGGTGCGGCAGCTGCGGAATCTCGGGCAAGTGTGCCCAATGCCAGTGCGGCCAGCATGATCCCTGCTGTCTTCACGCGGCGTGTCTTCGTCCCGTGCCACGTTTCAGGAATAACGCTTCGCAGCACCTGGTTGATTCCATAAGTAGACAACAGAATTACTCGGCAGAGGCTGATCAGCGGACGATCGATTTCTTTCTGGTTCGCCGATTCCACCCACGCGTCGGCCCGGGAATAGAGTGCGCGCGTCAGCACTTCCTGCTCCGGAATGGTGTCCAGTTGGAAGGCTATGCGGAGTACTTCACGATCCCGGCCAACAACCTGCGCGTGAAGCTCGTCTTCCCCGGTGTTTGAGGGAAACGTGACGGTCAATCTATCGCCCGGTTCAAATTTCGCATCGGCGGGAATTCGCAGAGATGCGCCGCCGACAGACATGTCAGACGACACTGTCTCGATCTGCCGGCCCCCGGTCTTTCCCACGCGCACCGGAATCTTGGCCTCGATTCGGACCGAGCCCCGCCGTTGCTTTTGCTCCAGCGCGACGGCGGCTGCCACCCCCAGGATGACGATGTTGAAGATCACCCACACCGCATTCATGATGACCGCGCCAGGATGCTCGGGATCGGATACAAGGAGCCGATAGGGCACAGCAAGAAGACGGCAGAAGATTAGCGCCAGCATCCATCTTGTTGGGGTTGCGATCTTCTTGTCGAATTGCGTTTCACTCAGCGTGCTCCCCTTGCTTGTAACGTTGAACTTACCCAGTTTCGGATTGATCAGCGCCAGCAGCGTGGGGGCAAGGATATAGGGTGCCAGAACGGATTCGTAAATCTCGTTCCAGAATGAATGTCGATGCCGGCCCTGAATCCGGGAATTGGTAAGGCTTGCAAGAATCAAATGCGGAAAGGCATAAGCGAGAATCGCAACCCAGTATCCCGGAATGATCGTCCTGCCCAGCAGCAAAAACGCCAGTGGCGCCAGGAGAAATACCAAGCGCGGCACCGCGTACATGAAGTGGATCATCGCGTTGAAATAGCAAAGGCGTTGCGTGAACTTGAGACCCCGCCCCAGCAACGGATTCTCCGTCCGAAGGATTTGAATCATCCCTCGCGCCCAGCGAATACGCTGTCCCACGTGTGCTGCCAGGCTCTCCGTAGCCAGCCCAGCGGCCTGCGGAATGTTGATGTACGCCGTGTTGTAACCCTGTTTCTGCATGCGCAGCGAGGTGTGCGCATCTTCAGTAACGGTTTCAGTCGCGATTCCCCCCACGTCATCCAGTGCGGTGCGCCGGATCAGGGCGCAGGAGCCGCAAAAGAACGTCGCGTTCCAGAAGTCGTTTCCGTCCTGAATGATGCCGTAGAAGAGCGCCGCTTCATTGGGAATCGTCTTGTACTGAAGCAGGTTTCGTTCGAACGGATCGGGCGAATAGAAGTGATGCGGCGTCTGCAACATCCCCAGAACCGGGTCAGCCATCATCCAACCGAGCGTCATCTGCAGGAAGCTGCGTGTAGGAACGTGATCGCAATCGAAGATGGCCACATACGGCGATGACATCTGGGTGAGCGCGTGATTGATATTGCCGGCTTTGGCGTGGCCGTGTTCTTTGCGAATGATGTAGCCAACCCCAGCCTCCTCGGCGAATTGGCTGAAGTCGTCCCGCGTGCCGTCATCCAAAATATAGACATGCAGCTTCTCCGGCGGGTAGTCGATGTTGAGCGCCGCAAGCGCGGTGTATCGAACCAGTGACAACGGTTCGTTATAGGTTGGAATCAGCAGATCGACGTGCGGCCATTCCGAGTCATCGACGGGCAAAGGTATGGGCTTTCGCTGCAGCGGCCATGCAGTTTGCATATAGCCGAGAACCATGATGACGATCGTGTAGATTTCAGCGGAAATGAGCAGGAGAAGAAGGGCCGCATCAAGACTGAGGTGTCGATTCGATTCGTCTGTAAAGAAATCGACCAGTAAGCCAACCCGCCACCAGGCATAACGGAAAGTGGCAATCATTGAGATCAACATCAACGCGATAGTCACCAGGCGCGAAGCCGAGAGCCGATTAGAGACAAGCCCGATCAGAACCGTCAGGCCGCCAAGTATCGCCTGCCTGGGCCAAGTGAGCTGAAGGCTGATCAATTGGGAAAAGAGAAACGCAGTCAGGCTGAGGACAATGACACCCGAAAGCCGTGTCAGTCCGCCCGGTTTCCCGTCATAGTGCGTCATTTCCATTCAACTCAACTTCCCGGCCGGGCATCGCAGGATTCAACGGGCCCATCGCGGAGAACGGCAGCGCCTCGGAGCGGTTCAGCCGATCGTGAAATTCGTCTGCAAGCCCGATGCGGTTTCGTCCTTCAGTCTTTGCGCGGTACATGGCAGAATCTGCTCCGGCCAGAATCCGCTCGATCGGGGCGCCGGACTCCCATTGCCTGCAGCTCGCGGCGCCAACACTTACTGAGATTCTCAATTCCTCGGCGCCGGCCAGGATCGGGGCCGCGACCACTGCAAGACGAACGTCTTCACACCGCGCCCTGAGTGTAGAATCGTCGCAGTCCCGCAGGAGAATCAGGAATTCCTCTCCCCCATAGCGCCCCACGGCATCAGAGGAGCGAACAGCTCTGGTGAGCCTCTTAGCTACTTCCTGCAGGACCAGATCTCCCACCAGGTGGCCATGGTTGTCATTCACCAGCTTGAAGTGGTCTACATCGCAAATAAGCACGGAGGTCGACAACTTGTCGCGGACCGAGCGCTCCAGTGCGATCTTCATCTGCGAAAGAATGGAAGCGCGATTCCAGATTCCGGTCAGAGCGTCGTGAGTGGCCTTGTACAGCATGTCATCGTGGGCCTTCACCAACTCTTCTTCCAGCGAGAGAATGCGGCATCCGGTGTGAAGCCGCGCGCGCAGTTCGGCCGGGTGACACGGCTTTGTGATGTAGTCGTCGGCCCCGGCATCAAGCCCAGCCACGATATCTTCGCTACCCTGTTTTGATGTGAGCAGAACAACGTAGATATAACCGCGGCGATGTAGCCTCCGCACTTCCCGGCAAAGCCCGGGCCCGTCCAACTCGGGCATCATCCAGTCAACAAGCGCCAGGCGCGGACCGTCGGGCCGCGCCAGAATATCGGCCGCCATCCGCCCGTTCTCTGCGAGAACGACTTCGTAGCCGAACCTCTGCAGCGTCCGCTGCATGAGTGTGCGCGAAATGGAATCATCGTCAGCGACAAGAATCTTCATTGCACCACTACCGGACTTAGACTTTCAAGAGCTCGCATCACCCTGGTGAGTTCCTGCACAAGTTTGTCGAGAATAGCCTGGGCGCCTGCCACGTGGCCGCTCCTCCCCAGGGCCTCCAGCTCTGAGGCAAGATCTGAAGCTCCGCCCGCGGCAAGGTTGCCAAGCGCTCCCTTGAGCGTATGGCCGGCACGGTGAAGCTCCTCCGGGTCACGCGCGTCGATTGCCCTTTGGGCTGCCTGCAGGTTCTCCGGATACTCCCGGCGAAAGATATCGATCAGTTCTGCAAGGAGTGAACGGTCATCGTCAATACGATCGAGCAACTGTGTCACATCCACTGACCCGTTCGACACCGCGGTGGCGGCATCTGATGCTGACAGTTCTTCCTTCGGCGCGAGAATGGAATCCAGAACCTCATCCAGTTCCTGAGGACGGAGCGGCTTAGACAGGTAGCCGTCCATGCCTACCGCCATGCAGCGCTCGCGATCCCCGTTCATCGCCAGGGCCGTCATGGCAATTACGTGCTGATGGCGGCCGTTCGATTTCTCGCGTTCGCGAAGGATGGTCGTCGCTTCGAAGCCGTCCATCTCCGGCATCTGCATATCCATCAGAACCAGGTCGAAGGCTTCTCTCTCCATCGCCGCCAGGGCATCTCTGCCGTTCATCACCACCGTCACAGTGTGGTTGCGCTTCTCCAGCAAACGCGATGCGAGTTTCTGGTTCACCAGGTTGTCTTCGGCCAGAAGGATTTTGAGGGTCTTGCTGGCATCCGCTGATTTTCGCAGAGACGAGCGAGTGATCATGGGTGTCGGTCCTTGCAATTGCCGTGAGGAAAGAACGCGAATGATCGCATCGCGAAGTTCCGACTGGCGGACAGGCTTTAGTAGATACGCCGCGATGCCGAGTGCCTGGCAACGCTGAGCGTCGCCGCGCTGGCCCCCGGAAGTGAGCATCATGATAGAGTCGCAGGTTACGCGTCCCGTCTTCAGCCGTTCAACCAGGTCAAAGCCATCCATCTTGGGCATGTGCATGTCCGTCAGGATGAGATTGAATGGTTGACCCTGTTCGGTTGCAGCAAGATACTGCGAAAGTGCCTCCTCCCCATCACTCGCCATTAGAGGAATCATGCCCCAGCGAGAGAGCATCCCTTCGAGAATGCGGCGATTGGTCCGGTTGTCGTCGACAATCAGAACCTTGACTCCGTTCAGAACCGAAGGGGCAATCACGGCTCGCCCTGTGGTCGCGGTGGAATGCCCTTCTCCAAATCGAGCTGTGAAATGA
>Ga0210408_10002951_pt1 | contig 16037 bp, 18 predicted proteins | sample IncBWH4MmetaG_FD_155471 | JGI IMG/M metagenome (GOLD analysis project Ga0210408, IMG submission 155471) | Forest soil microbial communities from Barre Woods Harvard Forest LTER site, Petersham, Massachusetts, United States - Inc-BW-H-4-M | ecosystem: Environmental > Terrestrial > Soil >...
CTAGCCAACAACGAAGCAAGCTACGACCCGTTCCTAGCTAGATCGCAGTTTCCACGGCGTTGGACTTTCGAGCTACGGGCAAAAGAACGCAAAAAGAAAGTTCGGCACTGCGGTCGGCGGTCAAGAGCCGCCCGTGCTTGACGGCCGCGCTAGATGGCGCGCCAAGCTCGGACCAGTCTCATGTCGGCGATCTCAGTTCCGGAGATGTCAGCCACTCGTTGATGCGAGAAGCCGCCTCGACGTGACGCGCCTTTCGGAGCAGGTGCTCCCGCTCCAGGCATGGCGGCAGCTTACTTGCTTCTTGACGCAAATACTGCACTTCATCCGTCAGTCGCTGTTCGAGGGTCCTCGTCTGCTTGAATCGCCGGCGTGGCTTCATGGGCGTTATTCCTCACCATGGGTTGACCGTCGTCAGTCTACGGCGAGCGCCAGTGGAAGGCGTTTTCATAGGATAAGCGCTGCTGCTAAAAGCAGAGATTCTGCAGAGATGTTAACATGGGTAATAACCCGTCAGCGGCATTGGATTATGCTGCATGGATCACGTGCTTATCCGCTCAAGGATCAGCCGAATGGCCCGACGATTTGGTAGCCGCCCGCTCGTTTGGAAATCGCCGCTGCACGTCCTTCGCCGACGGAGCGCACGAGCGCCTGAACATGCGCGTGCGGCCAGACACTCGGGTGCGCCGCCAGACCGACCAAGCGGCTACAGAAATCATGGCCCAAGCTCCTACCGCGGCAGCAAAGGCCATCGGCGCGTGTCGCTCTGCGAGCAGCGTAAAGGCCAGTGCGAAGCCTAGTAGGCCAATACTTCCGAGGGCCGCGCCGGCTGCATCGAGCGCCGCGGCCTGCTGACCGCGCCTTTGCCCACGAAGGCCGGCTTCGCGCTTGCGCCGCTCCTCGTGCCTTTGAATCAACGTTGCGCTTGCACAGAAGATGGCCGGTAACGCGAGAAAAAGACCTCCGACTGAAGGTCCAAACCGGCTGCTGATCATACCCGTGAATGCGGTCAAGGCTCCGCCAAGCACAAAACGAACGAGATATTCATACCAATGCCCTTCCTTGAGGGAAGACAATGATATCTTCACGATCACGCGCTCGCTCCCAAAAGGAGATGCAAACCCAAAGCAGCGGACAGCCAAACGACGAGAGCAATGACGGTGGCGGGAAGCGCATTCCAGCGGCGGCGTATCAGGAGTTGGCAAACGGCGATGCTATAAACGAAAAGCGCAATGGCGCCCCACATCGTCGCCTGGCTCTGCGCGACGGCGTAACTTGAGCCATGCTGCAGCAGCGCGATCACGAGCGTCGCGAGAGCAACCGATGGCGCGGCTCCGAAAAGGCCTGCAAAGCTCTTGGGCCGCAGCATGTCGCCGAGCAGCGCGAAGGCCGAAACGGCCAGGCCACCGATCAGGAAGCGCGCGAGATATTCCATCACGCCTGTCTGCGACGTTGTTTTTCCGAACCCAGCGTAATCGGGCGGATCAGCCGTTCGACGAGAGCGCCCACCGCAAACCCTGCCACAACATCGCTGGCCCAGTGCGCCAGAAGCAAAATGCGCGTCGCCGACAGAGCGACCGCCACTCCACGCGCGAACCGTCGCTGCGGTGATGGGAAGAGGCCTGCCGCCGAGGCGAGGGCACCCATGTGAAGCGCGTGCCCCGACGGAAAAGCATCCCGTGGGCGGCCGGAGAAAGGCACTCCGCGCCAATGCCCTTTCACCGTGAGGCGATCGGGCCGCGTCTGATCGACCACGGACTTGAGGAGATGGGGCAATATGGAGGACAGCAGGGACACTACCACCATGTGATTTGCCACGGGTTGGAGAGCCGGGCGTCGCGCGGCGTACAGCCATCCGGCGATGGCGAGCGCCAGGAGCACCTTTTCGTCAGCCCCCCACGTCAGGAGCTGGGCCACCTCTTCGGCCGCTGGCGTCGTATGTGAGGCGATCGCATTCGCGATACGTTCGTCGGCTGCGGTCGGCTCGATCGTGACGAGTGCCATGGGGAGCTCGTCAGATTTGGGCGCTCGGCGCGCAACGGATTCCGTCACGCGCAAAGGCAAGGTCGCTTCGCTGCTCCTGACCTGTTCTCGCCGCCAAATTGTCCTTCACGAGCATCACATACCTCCTCCGTTCATAAAGCCGTCACAGAGCCTCCGGTTCCCCAGTTCGCCCGATCTGTCGGTACGGAGGAGCAGAGCGATTGAGAGGGCTCGGATGGGTAGCAGTGTTCGGACAGGTACGAATACGCACACGGTTTCGGTGGCGAGTTAGCAGGTCTGGAAGAATGCCGGTGCCGGTCGACTTATCCAGGCATGGCCGTAACCTCAACATTCTCGAGAAACCCATCGAGCGCATCCGGGAAACTTGCGAGATGATCGGGGCTGGCGACAAATTCGACCGGGCACTTCCCGAACTTGAAACGTATCTGGAGAGCGAGATTGCGGCCGGCGAAACCAGCGAAGCGCGCCTTACTTTTGAGGGTCTTTGCTTTCTCAAACAGGCATTTGCTCGCCCCTGACATGGCCGGTCCATAAGTTGACGGCGGGACAGCCGGGCGCCACGCTACTAAAGATCGACGGCGAATAGCGTGGGTGACGGATCCCCTTGAAAGCCATTTATAGTGTTGGGAATCGCGAACTCCCGCTTCCTACCCAGGCTTTCGTTAGGTCCTTTAGGATGGAGGATCGGCATGACGCGATTGCGCGAAAAGGCTCAAGCACGCACCAAGCAGGTCGTCGGCCAGATGATCGGTGACGACGAGCTTGTAGAGGAGGGCAAGGAAGAGCAGCAACGAGCGGAAGGGGAAAAAACTGGTGATCGGCGCAGCCGCGACCAAAGGCAGGAGTAGTGGCCGCTCGGAACGCCCGAGACTAGCGCGAAGATTGTTACAGAGCCTGTAGCCGTCTTGTTCTTGTCTTTGGCGTCTGGTTCAGAAGGCGTTGCAATCCAAGCGCTCCGCGGGAGCTCCACTGTCGGTGACAGGTAAAGGACCGACGTTGAGAGCCATCATCGCTTCGGCTGCATCTTTCAATGTGTCCTCCGGCGTGCAGAGCTGCACGTCAGGGGTCATTGCGTCGCAAACTTTCATCTGTCACGTCGTTCGTTGCAGAAAACGAGCAAAACCAAAGATCACCAGGGCTGTTCCTATCGGTGCGTCGCATTCTGCTTGGTATCTTCACGAGACCAGTGACAACTCGATTGTTCGTGCGTTCCTATAGCGTTGGAATGCCACGATGGCCCGGTTGGCGAGCAACAGCCCGTTGTGCTGGCCTTGCGCCATCATGAAGCTAACCTTGCCTACAAGAAACTGGTAGGTCTTGCCGTAGTTGTCGATCTCGCCCGTCCGTTCGAGAAAGTCGATGGCAATTTGGACCGAGTCTTCCATAAGCAGCGGCGGCGCGTCATCTCTGAACCAGGCTGACATGGTCTTCTTCCGTTGGAATCGGCGAACGCCGTCAGGTAGGCATTGCTCGCGTCCCTGAGATTCTGGCCTTCTTAGGGAAGATTGGAACGCGCCATTCGTTCCTAAGTCTCGGGGCCAGCGCTCGCAAAATTGGAACCGGAGGCCACTACGCTCGTTGGCTCCAAGCGGAAGAACGGAACCTCTTGATGAAATCGAAATCCGTCAGCGACGGCGTGGAGCGCACCTTCATCGTGATTCTCGATCAGGGTGAGGAGGCTTTCAAATTCATCACCGACTTTGCCAACAAGGAGAAAATCACCGGCGCCTCGGTATCGGCGATCGGCGCGTTTTCGCAGGCCAAGGTCGGCTGGTTCGATCTTGCAGCCAAGAAATACAGGCCGATTGACGTCAACGAGCAATGCGAGGTTCTGAGTCTGATGGGGGATGTGGCGCAGGGCGACGATGGTCAAGCGAGCCTTCATCTGCATGCGGTACTCGGCCTGCAGGGCGGCTCGCTCCGCGGCGGCCATTTCCTGTCTGGTTCGGTTCAGCCCACGCTTGAGGTGACGATCATGGAAACGGTGGTTCATCTACGCCGACAGAAGCGTTCCGACTTGGGCATCGCCCTCATCAGGATGGATTGACTTTGCACGCCCCGCGCTGCCAGACACCAGCCTGATCGCCGCGATAAGCTCACGCAGCGTTTCAAAATTGTTTGGTTATTACCCGTTGCATGGTCGGTCATCGAAGGCGGTCGAGTAGCTCGTCGTAGTCGTCACAGGTCACAATTCGGAACGATTCTCTATCTGATCAATTGAACACAATTGATCAGGAGATGAGCCATGAGTGATGACATCCAGTCACCACCGTTGGTTTACGAGGGTCTGGACCCTGCTGCAGAGCCGAAATCAACCATCGCGGAAGTCTCCGAAGCTGTGAAGGACACGGCTCATCGTGTTGGCAATGCGATAGAGGCTGGTCGAAAGCCGGGCATGCCGCTGAGCGTCTTGAGCAACGTAGTCCGCGAAGCGCCCCTTGCTTCGCTCCTAGTAGCTTTTCTATTGGGTGTGGCCGTGGCCCGCCGTCGATGAATTGGTGGGCCAAGAAGATCAGTTTGATGCCGGGCGTTTTCGAAGCGCACGCAAGCCCGAAATTCAGTCGCGTGAAAATCGTTCCCGACACGCGGATGTTTTGAATTGCGAACGTCCGAATAGGCGGCTCTCCATTCAGGAACTTTGGGTGTTTTGCCCTGTTCTTTGAGGTGTGGGCGCGGGTTCACAAGGAATGGATCATGAAGTACGTATTAGCAATACTAACAGCAGCAAGCATATGCGCCGGAGTGCCCGCAAGCGCGGAAGAAGTCGGTGTCGGCGTTGGAGTTGGCCCGGCCGGAGCTGGGGTGACCGTAGGTCAGGGTCACCGCGACCGAGATCGCGATCGAACAACCGTGATCAAGGAGCGCGAGCGCGAACCACGCGATACAACGGTCATCAAGGAGCGAGACAGGGAACCTGATCGCAAGGTCATCATCGACCGCGACCGCAATTAAGATCATCAAGCGTTCTCACCCTGACTACAAGACCACCCGCTCGATTCATCGGGCGGGTTTTCGTTGGTTGAGGCAAAGACCGTTTGAGGTCGCCTTGCGGAGGAACGATAGATCCCTTTCTGCATTCCAAGTAATGGGGCTTTCAATGGAGGAGACAATGGGACGAGGACTTCTGCTCTGGCTGCTAGGTGTGCCTATTCCGGTAATCATTCTCTTGTGGTTGTTCTTCGGCCACTGACGTGTAGGCTTATGGGTTAATGGCAGCGACGCGATGAGGTCGCCAACTGATTTGCCGCTCGTGCAAGAGCGGGATGCGCTTCCACCATCTGGCACCGAACGCTAGGCCGCAATTTCACGCTCCTTTGCGTTGCCAAACCGCGTTGCAGTTTCAGCAACGCCCACAATGTCCCTTGATAACAATGTCCTTCGTCCTTTGATAACGATGTCCTTCGATAAATGCCTCACGATTTCTTCTTCGGGACCTTTTTGCCTTTCTTACGGGCCTTCGAAAGGCCGATTGCGATCGCTTGCTTTCGGCTCTTTAATTTGCCGCCCTTGCCGCCGCGTCCGCTCTTCGCCTTGCCCTTCTTATAGCGGCGCATCTCATTCTTTACGTCGTTACTCGAACTCTTCGGGTACCTGCGCTTTTTCTTTGCCTTGCGTGCCATGGCGTTTCTCGATTTAAAGAAATCTTAGAACCTTCAAAGCAGCCGGCTGTTCCAAAACCGTGTGCGGTTTCTTCCGCCCTGTCTGAATACATGGGATTTCGGTCAGGCGGAGTTGGATTAGGAACCAAGTTCATCTCCTTGGATTGTCAAGACGACACAAGTCACGCCTCCGGGAGATCTGTCTATGTCCGAAAAGAACCTCAGCGCTCTCTTTCTCGACACGCTCAAAGACATCTACTATGCCGAGAAACAAATCTACAAATCTCTTCCTAAAATGGCGAAAGCCGCCAGCTCCGACCAGCTTCGAAACGCGTTCGAGAAGCACCACGATGAAACCGAAGGTCACATCGAACGTCTGGAAAAGATATTCAATCTTTTAGGAAAGCCCGCTCGTGGCAAGAAATGCGACGCGATCGAGGGTATTCTCGACGAGGGCGAGGAGATCATGGACGAATACAAGGATGCGCCAGCGCTCGATGCGGGATTGCTCGCTGCGGCGCAGGCCGTCGAACATTACGAAATCTCGCGCTATGGCACGCTGAAGTCCTGGGCTGACAAGCTCAGCATGAACGAGGCCGTGAAGCTGTTGGATCAAACGCTGGCCGAAGAAAAGAAGACGGACGATACGCTGAGCAAGATCGCAGTATCCGCGGTCAACGCCGAAGCCGCATGATAAAGCGAATGCTCGGGAATGTGCAGTTGCAGCATTCGCTGCGGTAATCCCTCTTCCTTTCACCCCGGACTGCGTCGGGCCTGCTTTCCAGGTCAACGGATTTCAGCGCCGAACAGGAAAATTTGGAAGGGGTAATAGGTCCAAAGCTTGAGGACGATAAGAGCGCTGGCGCGCCATAGCCGCTGCCTGGTGCGGCACGGCCCAGATACCAGCCGATCAGCGATTTGCAGGCGGTAAGTACACCGGCGCTGAGGAGTTACCTTCGAGCGGAGCACTCGGAGCCGGCCGGGGAGACCAGGCGGCTCTTTCTCTTTTACGGCTCGCCTCCGGACAAATGGCAGTGACCCCTGCGCGACCGCGCCGACGTCGCGCTTCGCTCCATGACATTCGATCCGAAACTCGGGTAGATTTCAACGTTTGTCGGGGTCGCCGGTTAGGCGCTGCAGGACCGCTTGCAGCGCCTCGGACGAGTACGGCGTCGGCAGTCTCGGCTTGCCCGTGAACGGCATGGATATCCTGGCATCGGCGCCATAGCCGGTGACGAAGACATAGGGAATCTTCAGCGCGTGGAGCCGCTCCGCGATCGCAAAGCTCTTCTCGCGGATCAGGCCGACATCGAGCAATGCAAAATCCGGCGCGCGTTCGGCGATCATGTCGAGCGCTCGCGCGACATTGCCTGCGGTACGCACCGTTGTTACCCCGAAGCCGAGAATGGTGTCCTCGAGGTCGAGCGCGATGATCGGATCATCCTCGACAATCAGGATGTCACGGGGCAGGGCGGGGCCGTCGGGAGAACCGGGTTCCATGATCTCATCCGTCGCGATTGCAATGGGTTGGTCAGGACGTCCGGCACCGACGCCTTGGCAGCACATCGGAGGGTTCCCCGGAACGAAACCACCACATGGCCGTTCTCCTGTCTGTGCACTTGTGAACATAAGTTTTGGCCGCGGGCAGCTATCCTCGCGCCAGAACAAAGGGCACTTGCAAGATGGATGCGCGGCGCGAAACAGCCTCTGACAGCGATACGCGGCCTTATAACAATCTGTTGCGGCGGCTCAACGCGGCCGACTATGCGTTGATCGCGCCGCATCTTTCTCGGGAAGACGCAGCCGCCAACGAACTGCTCTATAATCCCGGTGACAACATCAATGTCGTGCATTTTCCCTGCGGGCCGGCGCTTGCTTCCTACCTCGTTGCCAATGAGGACGGCCGTGACGTCGAAACCGTCCTGGTCGGCCGCGAAGGCGCCGTCGGCGGAATCGTCAGCCAGGGATTTTTGCCGGCCTATACCCGGATCATGGTGAAGTTTAGCGGGCCGTTCGCGCGACTCCCCGTTGGAAAGCTGAATGCGGCAAAGTCCAAGTCGAAGACGCTGCATAACGTATTCTCCCGCTACGCCGATCGCATGCTGGCCCAGATCTTCCAATCGACCGCCTGCAACGCGATCCATTCGATCGAGCAGCGCACTCCGAAATGGATCGTCTCGGCGATGGAGCGTGCCGATAGCGAGAACGCCGTGCCGCTGACGCACGAACAACTCGCAACCCTGCTCGGTGTCGGCCGCAGCTATGCCAGCCGGGTGATCCAGACCTTAAAGGCGGAACGCATTCTGGAAACCAGGCGCGGCTCGATCCTGATACGAAGCCCGGGCGCGCTAAGAGCAAGGGCCTGCCTTTGCAATGAATCCGTCAAGAACCATTTTGAGGAGGTGTTGCGCGGGGTCTATCCGACCGAGGAGGCCACAAACGGCTGAGCCTCGATAAGGTGCACCACGTATCCACGCCAATCATCAAAGTGAGATTGCCTCGTTTGTTGAACCGCCTGCGCCGTCCTGCCTTCCTTTTGTCGGGCTTGCTCACCTGCGGATGCTGCGGCGGCAATTACGCCATCATCGTTAACGACCGCTACGGTTGTCTTGGTCATTTCCGCAAAGGGACCTGCGACAACGGCCGCACTATTCGCCGCGACGGCATCGAGCGGCGCCCAGCAGCACCAGGTGGCGGAGCGATCTTCGTCAACCGCCGAAATCCGAGGCGCCCAATCTGCATTTGTTCCAGCTCTTTTGGGGCACTTTGGAGGGAATTTATCCGTTAAGTCATTGAAATGGTGGGCGCACAAGGGATCGAACCTTGGACCTCTCCCGTGTGAAGGGAACGCTCTCCCGCTGAGCTATGCGCCCGGGATTTTGGTGCACGATCGAGAGCCGCAAAGCGGCGTCGGACCGGGCAATGGACCTCGTCAGATGCGGCGATTTACGAAGTGCGGGCTGCAAGTGTCAAGCTGGGAGCAACGATCGTCGCTGGAGCTCTGCGCCAAAAAGCTATTTTATCGAGCCGGATCAACGTGATTTGGGTCGTCCAGTCCCCTGGCCAAAAATATTTCGCTTAACCCGTCGGGCAAATCAGTGGCTACACTCGCCCCGTCCCGTCCCAAGTGAGGGGCGTTTCGCGAACGTCACGGACGTGAGGCGGGATGCGGTGGACGCGGTGACGGCGCTAGACGGGCGCGGCAAGTCGCGGACGGCGAAGTCGTGTGGTCCTGACACCCCGACGCTGGTGTCAAGTTTCGCGGAAGCTATTCCGCAGGCGACGGTGGCAAAAAAGCCCGGTCACCGGTCGGTCACCGGGGAGAGCACGAAGTAACCGTTAAAACCATTGCGTAGGGAATGTCGGGTGATTTCCGGCGTGACCGTGGTGACTATGCTCGTGTGCTCATTTATTTGCACGCGAGGCTGCGGGCGCGTTGGGCGCCCGGCATTCCCTGCGCCCTCTGATTTTCAGGAGGCAGGAAGTTCAGGCAAAACTCGCGCGAACCGGCGGCGAGATCGCGAAGCTATGTCTTCTCCCTCGCCCCACTCTTGTCCGCCGAAGCCCGCCTTCGGGCGAAGGCGGATGCGGGGAGAGGGTTGGGGTGAGGGGGACTCTTCGAGGACTCCGTGCGCGGAGAGTCCCGCTCACCCGCCCGACTTCGCTGCGCTTCGCCGGGCGACCTCTCCCCGCAAGCGGGGCGAGGTGACTCGAAGGGCTGTTTGAAAAGTGAAATCCTGCGAGTTGCCTTCGCGCCGAGAAACTCAGCGGAGCTCACGCGCCCTGCTGGCGGGCGCGGGAGGCGTGCGATTGCAGCGCCCGGATGCGTTCGGCGAGCGTGCCGCCGCCCTCTTGCCGGGGCGCTGTCGCCGCAGCGGCACCATTGGTCGGCCTGGCCGCGGCCGCCGGCTCCGAGGCCAGCATGGCCTCGATCGGCGAATTCGGTCCCTCGAGCTGCATCGCAAGCTTGGCCACTTCGGCGGCGATGTCGTTGATGCGCTCGCGCAGCAGCGCATTCTCCATCCGCTCGGTCGCCCAGGAGCTCTCGGCCTGCTGCTGGATCGCGTTGATGTCGCGCTGCACCTTCGCACGTTCGTCGCGCGCGACGCGGAGCTGCTCTTCGACCGCGGCCTTCTCGCTGCGCAGCTTATCGATGACAGGCGATTTGCCGCCGCCGGCGGCGGCAATCTCGTCGCGCAATTCCTTCACCGTACGCTCGACGACGGCATTGGCCTGGCGCAGCTGGTTGTTCTCGTATTCGCGTTCGGCAAGCAGCTTGCCTTGCGTCGCGAGCCGCCCTTCGAGGTCGTTGACGCGGTTGCCGAGCATCTCGGCTTCCTTGACTTGGATAATGAGCTGGCGATCGAGATCGGTGACGCGCTGGCTCAAATTTTCGACGCGGCCGCGCGCCTCGGCCAGTTCGCGCGAGGCGGTCTCGGATTCGGTTCGCTCCTGCGCCAGCCGCGCTTGCGTCGTGGAAAAATCCTTTTCGGCCTCGCCGACACGGGCCTTGAGCTCGTCGATCTGGGTGCGCACCGCGACCAATTCGACCTGACGGCTTTCCGCCATCATCGAGCGGTCGGACAATTCGTGATTGATCCTGCCGAGTTCGCCTTGCTTGTCGGTCAGCGCCTGTTCGGCGGCGCGCAGCGCCTCGATCTTGGTGTTGAATTCTTCCTCGGTGGCGCGCAGTTGCTCCTTGACCGCCTTCTCGCGCGCTTCCAGCGCAAAGATCGTGGCGTTCTTTTCGCCGAGCTCGATCTTCATGCGGTTGATCGCGTCCGACTTCTTGCCGAGCTCGGCGAGCTGGCTGGTGGTCTTGTTCTTGAGCTGATCGACGCTCATCTCCAGCCGCCGCGCCGACATGGCGAATTCCGCGCGCAACTGGTCCTTGTCGGCCTGGATCTCGGCCATCGACAGCGGGGTCGCCGCCTCCAGCCGCCGGGTCGTCAGCCGCACCGCGCGGTTATGCACCAGCGGCACGATCATCAGCCCGCACAGCATCGAGACCAGAAAACCGATCGCCAGGTACATGATCGGTTCGATCATAAAGGTTGGCTCCGAATGAGAAGGATTCGTTAATCACAATGCCATGGCGACGAGGCAAAACACCAGCCCATTGCCGCGTTAACGTGAATCGAAAGACCCGCGCTGGCCGGGGAGGGCTGATCAGGGATCAGAACGGGTTCCAGGTCGCACGCGGGGTATATTTCAGGTAGCCGATATTGGCGCCGAGCCTAAGCCCGATGCCGGAACGGATCGGCACCAGCACGATGTTGTTGGAGGTCAGCGCGGTCATCCCGAAGCCACCGACGATATAGGCCGAACCATCGATGCCGACGAAGCGCTGATAGATCGCGGCGGTGGCCGGCAAGTTGTAGACCAGCGTCATGGTGCGCGCGCCGTCGCCACCCCAGTCGAAACCGACCGACGGACCCTGCCAGTAGACGCGCAAGTCGCCGGCGTTCTTGGTGTAGAGCGTGCCTTCGCCGTACCGCAAGCCTGCGACAAAGGCGCCCGAGCCTTCCTCGCCGAGAACATAGCCGTTGGGCAGGCCCCATTGGCTGACCGCGCGCTCGATGATGGAAGCAAGTCCGCGCGACACATTGCCGAAGAACTTGTGTCCGGCGCCGACCAGTTCATCCGGGCCGTAATTGTCGGGGCCGGGCTGGCGTTGCGGTGGCGGCAATTCCGGCGGCGGCGCCTGCTGGGCGGAAACCGGCACCGTCCAGCACATCAGCGCGGCAAGCGTTGCCGCGGCAAGACGTGATGCGAAATTCATGAACCTACCCCTGGTAACGAAAATCTGGCGGCCGCCTTAACCTGACGCCAACAAGCGTGGCTTTAGGTTGCGGCCGGTGTCCCCTCGACTCGGATGTTATCGGTAGGAACTATGACGGCACAGCGGCAGGAAAGATACGGTTGGCGCCCCGTAGTGGCCTTTTTCGCGCTGCTGGCGGGCTTTTTCGCGCCGGCCTGCCCCGAATTCGACGCTTGGGCCTCGACCACCGAGCGGGTGGTGGTGAACCGCTTTTCCGGGATCGCGATCGAGGGTTTCGACCCCGTGGCTTATTTTGTCCAGGGGCGGCCGGTGCGGGGGGTGGAGGATTTCGAGGCGGGCGAGGCCGGCGCGGTCTGGCGCTTCCACAATGAAGGCAACCGCGCGTTCTTTGTCGCCCATCCGGAGATCTACGGTCCCCAGTTCGGCGGCTACGACCCGACCGACGTGGCGCGGGGCGTCACCTTTGCCGGCAACCCCCGGTTCTGGGTGATATCAGGAGAACGCCTCTATCTGTTCGGCCTCGAGGCACACCGCGACGCCTTTGCCGCCGACCCCGACCGCTTCCTCAATCAGGCGCACGCGCGCTGGCCCGCATTGCAGCAGAACCTCCCTCAATAGGGCCTGGTTGCCGCCGAAGGATCGCCCCAGGCGATGAACTCCGGCATGACAAAGCCCTCCCGTCCTTCCCCGAATCGCAAGGCAGCGCCTTTGGCGTCGGTGACCTTGCCCCCGGCCGCGGTGACAACGGCGTGTCCAGCGGCAACGTCCCATTCCGACGTCGGGGCGAGGCGCGGATAGATATCGGCGGCGCCCTCGGCGAGCCGGCCGAACTTGACCGCCGAGCCGAGCCTCTCGCGGACCGCACCCGGGCGGCTTGCAATAAAGGCTTCCGACCGCGCATCGCCATGGGACCGGCTGACGGCGGCGATCCAGGGATCGCCGGGCTTGGGGAGGGAGCGGGTATGGATCGGCTCCGCTCTCGCAGTCGACGTCCCCGCTACGCTCAGCCGCTCGGCGCCGCGGCCGACGACGCCGCGCCAGATCAACCCGAGCGCCGGCGCGCCGATGATGCCGAGCAGCGGCGTACCGTTCGTCACCAGCGCGAGGTTGACGGTGAATTCGTCTCTGCCGGCGACGAATTCCTTGGTGCCGTCGAGCGGGTCGATCAGGAAGAAGCTGCCGCGGTAAGGCAGGCTCACCGGACGCGCCCGCTCTTCGGACAGCGCCGGAATATCGCCGATCAATTGCGCCAATCCATCGTCAATGACGCGGTCGGCGGCGAAATCGGCTTCCGTGACCGGCGATCCGTCAGCCTTGCCTTCGATAGCCATGGAGCCGCGATTGACCGCCATGATGGCGGCGCCAGCCCGTCGCACAAGATCGGTCAGGGGCTCGATCAGCGCCGCCGCGGCGTCGGCCTCAATGTTGCGTCCGGATGAGGCTGCCACATTCATGGCAGGGACTCATTTGCTGTTCGTGTTCCCATTTCACTCCCGTCCGATGCTGGCAGCGTGCGCCTCCGCAGTGTATCAAGCCCCAAGCACGTGTGATTCGCCTAATTCGCCGCACCATCTGCGGATTTCCAGGAATATCCCCAGGAACACCCCAGGAATACCTTCATGTCCGGCATCCCCGCTCCCGGTTCCGTCCCCGATAACCTCGAACTTGCCGCGCTATTGTGCTCGCGGGTTTGCCACGATCTCATCAGCCCGGTCGGCGCCATCGTCAATGGGCTCGAGGTCCTCGACGATAATCCAAAACCCGAAGACCGCGACTTCGCGCTCGAACTGATCCGCAAGAGCGCCAAGACCGCGTCGGCGCGATTGCAGTTCTGCCGCCTGGCGTTCGGCGCGGCCGGATCGTCCGGCGCGCAGATCGACCTCGGCGACGCCCAGACCATGGCGCGGGGACACATCGAGGACGGCAAGGCCACGATCGCGTGGAATTTGCCGCGGCTGCTGCTGCCGAAAAATCGCGTCAAGTTGCTGCTGAACATGCTGATCATCGCGCAACAGACCATTCCGCGCGGCGGCACCCTGACCGTCGATCCGGTCGGCCAGGGCGAGGCGATGGGGTTTCGCATCACCGCCGCTGGATTGAACGCCCGCCTGCCGCAAAATATCTCCGATCAGCTGAGCAGTAGCCAGGCTTCGTCGGTCGATGCCCATGCGGTGCAGCCGTATTATACAAGGCTGCTCGCCCAGGCCTGCGGGCTCCAGGTGGCGTTGGCGCCGGACGGCGAGGCGGTGGTCATCACGGCCTCTTAAATCGGCTGTCGGTGTCCGATATGGTTAACCAGAGCTTTACAGACGGTCCCCGGATTCTAAGGGGCCATCTTATCTCTTTGTTGAGGGCGTTCTTTTCCAGTTACTCAACCAATATTAAACGCTTTGCATAGAAGCTGGCCAAATTCCGAAAGGCGCGTCGACCTCGCGCGCCCGAGCGTACGAAGGCCAGTTTCATGGATGATTTGTTGCGGGAATTCCTGACGGAGACCAGCGAGAGCCTGGATACCGTCGATAATCAATTGGTGCGGTTCGAGCAGGACCCGAACAACGCCAAGATCCTCGATAACATCTTCCGACTGGTTCACACCATCAAGGGTACTTGCGGCTTCCTCGGCTTGCCGCGGCTCGAAGCGCTGGCCCACGCCGGCGAGACATTGATGGGCAAGTTCCGCGACGGCATGCCGGTCACCGCGGAGGCGGTGTCGCTGATTCTCGCCAGCATCGACCGCATTAAGGAGATCCTCGGAGGGCTCGAGGCGACCGAGACCGAGCCCGAGGGCAGCGACGAAGACCTTATCGTCAAGCTGCACGACATGGTCGAGCGCGGCATGCGGGCGATGGAGCAAGGCGCGTCCGCGCCGGCCGTTGCCGCGCCCCCCGCCAAGCCGGCGGCCACCCATGGCACCCTGGTCGACCAGACCTTGGAGCGGCCGCTGCGCCCCGGCGAAGTGTCGCTGGACGAACTGGAGCGCGCGTTCCGCGAGACCAAGACCGAGCGGGATACGGCAGGAACATTGGTGCCGCAGATACTGGAACGGCCGCTGCGTCCCGGCGAGGTGTCGTTGGACGAACTGGAGCGCGCCTTCCGCTCGACCGCCACCGAGGTCAAGCCCGCGCATGCTGCAAAAGCCGCGGCTCGCGCGCCAGCCGCCGAACCGGCGGCATCCGCGAAAGAGAAAGAGAAAAAGCCGTCCGCCAAGAGGTCCGTTGTCGAGGTCGAAGCGGCGGAGAACGATCGCGTCGCCAACCAGTCGATCCGGGTCAACGTCGACACCCTCGAACACTTGATGACGATGGTCTCGGAGCTGGTGCTGACCCGCAACCAGTTGCTCGAGATCAGCCGCCGCAACGAGGACACCGAGTTCAAGGTGCCGCTGCAGCGGCTCTCCAACGTCACCGCCGAGCTGCAGGAAGGCGTCATGAAGACGCGGATGCAGCCGATCGGCAATGCCTGGCAGAAATTGCCCCGCATCGTGCGCGACCTCTCGGGCGAACTTGGCAAGCAGATCGAACTCGAGATGCACGGCGCCGACACCGAGCTCGACCGCCAGGTGCTCGACCTGATCAAGGATCCGCTCACCCATATGGTGCGCAACTCGGCCGATCACGGGCTGGAGACGCCTGCCGAGCGCGCCGCCGCCGGCAAGCCGGAGCAGGGCACCATTCGTCTGTCGGCCTATCATGAGGGCGGCCATATCATCATCTGCATCGCCGACAACGGCCGCGGGCTCAATACCGAGAAGATCAAGGCCAAGGCGGTCGCCAGCGGGCTGGTCAGCGAGGCCGAACTCGAGAAGATGACGGAAGCCCAGATCCACAAGTTCATCTTTGCTCCGGGCTTCTCCACCGCCGCCGCCGTCACCTCTGTTTCCGGCCGCGGCGTCGGCATGGACGTGGTACGCACCAATATCGACCAGATCGGCGGCACCATCGACATCAAGTCGGTGGCCGGAGAGGGTTCTTCCGTCACCATCAAGATCCCGCTGACCCTGGCCATCGTCTCGGCATTGATCGTGGAAGCCGGCGGCGACCGCTTTGCCATTCCCCAGCTCGCGGTGGTCGAACTGGTGCGGGCGCGCGCCAATTCCGAGCACCGCATCGAACGCATCAAGGACACCGCGGTGCTTCGGCTGCGCAACAAGCTGTTGCCCCTGATGCATTTGAAGAAGCTGCTTCGGATCGATGACGGCTCCTCGTCCGATCCCGAGAACGGCTTCATCGTGGTGACACAAGTCGGCAGCCAGACCTTTGGCATCGTGGTCGACGGCGTGTTCCACACCGAGGAAATCGTGGTCAAGCCGATGTCGACCAAGCTGCGTCACATCGACATGTTCTCCGGCAACACCATTTTGGGCGACGGCGCCGTGATCATGATCATCGATCCCAACGGCTTTGCGAAAGCGCTCGGCGCGTCCAGCGCGGCCTCGCACGAGATCGCCGACGAGAATGCCAGCCTGCATGCAAGCTCGGGCGAGCAACTCACCTCGTTGTTGGTGTTCCGTGCCGGCTCGACCCAGCCCAAGGCGGTCCCGCTCGGCCTCGTCACCCGGCTCGAGGAGATCGCGGCCGACAAGATCGAGCTCTCCAACGGCCGCTACATGGTGCAGTACCGCGAGCAGCTGATGCCGCTGGTGCAGATGGAGGGCG
>Ga0210408_10002952_pt1 | contig 16029 bp, 12 predicted proteins | sample IncBWH4MmetaG_FD_155471 | JGI IMG/M metagenome (GOLD analysis project Ga0210408, IMG submission 155471) | Forest soil microbial communities from Barre Woods Harvard Forest LTER site, Petersham, Massachusetts, United States - Inc-BW-H-4-M | ecosystem: Environmental > Terrestrial > Soil >...
ACGGCAAGATTGTTGGATCCGCCCTGATCGGTCAAGAATTCAAGAGCGACAGTTATTTTCATGGCCGGCCATCGGCAACGCTCAGTCCCGATCCCAACGATCCGACCAAAACGGTCCCCGCGCCCTATAATGCGGCAAATTCGGGAGGGTCCAATCTCGGCCCGACCAACAAATCGCTCATGGAGCGTGTCCAGGGAGACATGGACAGGCTGAAAGAGGAAAACCCCTCCTCCGAGGTTCCCATCGACCTGGTGACGACATCCGGCAGTGGTCTCGACCCGCACATCTCCCCCGCAGCCGCGCTGTTTCAGGTGCCGCGCGTTGCGAAAGCACGCAATATGTCCGAAGATAGCGTGCGGCGGCTCGTCGATGAGCATGTCGAGGGCCGCACCCTCGGCATTCTGGGCGAGCCGAGGGTGAACGTTCTTGCGCTCAATCTGGCGCTTGATCGTGCCGCGGCCCACTAACATGAGTCCTGATGGCGGATCAGCGCCGCGACCCTGACCAGCGACCGTCCCCGGAGGCCCTGCTCGAAGCAGCCCGGCGCGAAGAGAGCCCGGCTGGCCGGCTCAAGATATTCGTCGGGGCCGCACCCGGAGTAGGCAAGACCTACGAGATGCTGCAGCAGGCCCGCGCCCGCAAGCTCGACGGTTATGACGTGGCAGCCGGCGTGGTGGAAACCCACGGCCGCAAGGAAACCCAGGCTCTGCTGGAAGGGCTCGAAGTCATTCCCCGCCGCCGCATTGAATACAAGGGGCAGGGGCTCGAGGAGCTGGACCTCGATGCCGTCATCGCGCGACATCCTCAGATCGTTCTTGTGGACGAGCTCGCCCACACCAACGCGCCGGGCAGCCGGCATCCCAAGCGCTATCTGGATGTCCAGGAGCTGCTCAACCACGAAATCAACGTCTACACTACGGTCAACATCCAGCACATCGAGAGTCTCAACGACGTGGTGGCGCAGATCACGCATGTGCGGGTGCGCGAGACCGTGCCGGATTCGGTGTTCGACCGCGCCGATGCAATCGAGCTGGTCGACATCACCCCGGACGATCTGATCGACCGGCTCAAGGAGGGCAAAGTCTACGTCCCCAAGCAGGCCGAGCGTGCCCTGGAGCATTATTTCTCGCCCGGCAACCTGACCGCCTTGCGCGAGCTTGCGCTGCGCCGCACGGCGGAACGCGTGGATGAGCAGCTGCTCACGCACATGCAGGCGCATGCCATCCCGGGACCCTGGGCCGCCGGCGAACGCATTCTGGTCTGCATCAGCGAGGATCCCCGCGCTGTGGGGCTCGTTCGCTATGCGAAGCGCCTGGCCGACCGGCTGCATGCTCCGTTCACGGCGCTTTACGTCGAGACCCGGCGCAGCCTGCAACTTACCGAAGTCGAGCGGGATCGGATCGCCGACACGCTCCGGCTTGCCGAGGCGCTCGGCGGCGAGGCGCTGAGCGTACCGGGAAGCATGCGCAGCATTGCCGATGAAATGGTGGGCTTCGCGCACGCGAACAATGTCACCCAGATCGTCGTGGGAAAATCCGCGCGTTCACGCTGGTTCGAGATTCTTCACGGCTCCGTAGTGCATGAGCTGGTCCGCAAATCCGGGAACATCAGCGTCCACGTAATCGCCGGGGACGAGCTCGCGCGCGAGCCGATCCCGAGGAAAACGATCCGGACCGCCGAGCACCAGGAGGCTTTCAACCTCGTGCCCTACAGCGCTGCGCTCGCGTTTGTTGCGGCCGCGTTGGGTATCAGTGAGGTGATGTGGCAATGGATCGGGGTCGAGAATGTTGACCTCGTTTTTCTCGCCGCGATCGTCGCTGTTGCGGTGCGATTCGGCCTCTGGCCTTCACTCGTCGCCAGTATCGCCTCGTCACTCTGCTACAACTTCTTTTTTCTCCCGCCGATCTACACGTTCACGATTGCGGACCCCACAAATGTCGCCGCTTTCGTGTTCTTCACAGTCGCGGCGATCATCGTCTCCAACGTTGCGTCCCGCGCGCGCTCTCACGCCCTCGTCGTCATGGGTCGCGCCCGAGACACCGAGCTGCTTTACGCTTTCAGCCGCAAGCTCGCAGGTGTGGTGACGCTCGACGACCTGCTCTGGGCCACCGCTTACCAGATCGCATTGATGTTGAAGGTGCACGTCGTGCTGCTCCTGCCCGAAAACGGATCCATCGCGGTGAAGGCCGGGTATCCGCCGGAGGACACTCTTGATCAGTCCGACTTGGCGGCGGCCAGATGGGCGTGGGAGAACAACAGGCCAGCGGGCCGCGGCTCGGATACCCTCCCTGGCGCAAAGCGCCTGTTCTTGCCCATGCGCACGGGGCGCGGCGCTATCGGGATCGTCGGAATTGACAGCGACAAGCCGGGGCCCCTGCTCACCCCCGATCAGCGCCGCCTGCTCGATGCGCTGATGGATCAGGCTGCGCTGGCGATCGAGCGCGTTCGTCTGGTCGAGGACATGGAGCGGGTCAAGCGGACGATAGAGACGGAACGCTTGCGTTCTGCGCTGCTGACATCGATCTCGCATGATCTCAAGACGCCGCTTGCCGCGGTTCTCGGGGCGGCCGGCACGTTGCGCAGCTTGTCAAACGTGCTGGACGAACGGGCCAAAGCCGATCTTGTTGCGACCATCATCGATGAATCCGAGCGGCTCAACCGTTTCATCGCCAACCTCCTCGACATGACGAAGCTGGAATCCGGCGCAGTTGTTCCGAATGCCGCTCTGCACGATGTGGGCGAGGTGGTGGGCAGCGCGATCGAGCGCGCAAGCAAGATGCTGGGGCACCATCGCATCGAGGTGGACCTCGCCGATGACCTGCCGATGGTGGACATCGACCCGGTCCTGTTCGAGCAGGTGCTGTTCAATCTCCTGGACAACGCCGCCAAATACGCGCAATCCGCCACGGCTATCCGCATTCAGAGCTGGCGCGAGCGCGATTCCGTCATCCTCCAGGTGCTGGACGAGGGCGAGGGGATCCCGGCGGGCGATCTCGAGCACATCTTCGACAAGTTCTATCGGGCGCGCAAAACCGATCAGGTGCGCGCAGGAACCGGCCTCGGGCTGGCGATTTCCCGCGGCTTCGTCGAGGCAATGCACGGGACGATCTCGGCGGCGAACAGATCCGATCGCAGCGGGGCGATCTTCACCATCCGGCTGCCGATTCCGGCGGCCGTTAAGTCATTGGACACTGCCGCATGAGCGCTGCGCCGGTCCGGGTTCTGATCGTCGACGACGAGCCGCCCATCCGCAAGCTTCTGCGGATGGGCCTGACCGCCCAAGGCTATCACGTGCTGGAGGCGCCGGACGGAGCAACGGCGCTCAATCTGATCGCGGAAAAACCCGATCTGGTCATTCTCGATCTCGGACTTCCGGATATGCAGGGCCTCGACCTGCTACGGACGATACGCGCACGCAACGAGCGGGTCCCGATCGTGGTGCTTTCGAGTCGCGGCGATGAAGCTGCAAAGGTTCAGGCGCTGGATATCGGCGCCGACGACTATGTAACCAAACCGTTCGGCACCGATGAGCTCCTTGCCCGCATGCGGGCGGCGCTGCGGCATCAGCTCCAGGTTCAGGGCGAGCGCCCGATCTTTCACGCCGGCGACCTTTCGGTCGATCTCGTGCGGCGCATCGTGAAGCTCGGGGAGAAGGAGGTGAAGCTCTCCCCCAAAGAGTATGACCTGTTACGGCTGCTCGTTGCACATGCCGGCAAAGTCCTGACCCACAAATTTTTGTTGCGAGAGCTGTGGGATGATTTGACCGACGCGCAGTATCTGCGCGTTTATGTGCGGCAACTCCGACAAAAGATCGAGGCCAACCCGGAGCGCCCGCAATACATCCTCACCGAAACCGGAATCGGCTATCGCTTGCGCGCGCCCAGCTGAACCCACTTCCATCAGAGTTATTCTCACTGCGGGTCTGACGATTGGGGCTCAACTGATTTGCGTTCCGCTTCGACGGCGCAGGCGAGCCACGCCTCCGCAATCTCGAGCAGCGCCGCGCGATCTTTCTCCTTGGCGGCGCTCTTTGCCAGCTGCTTGCATTGCTCTGCATATTCCCTGAACTTTGCGGGGCTTCGCATGACAACACCCCCAGAGTTGATATCTCACAGTCGGGGAGCCAACAGCGTTTACCCTGTCAAAGTTCCACACCTGGAACCGGTCAAATTTTGGAACTAAAAGCGCGAAGCACTTTGGGCCGACTTTAGTCCGGTTTTTTGGATTCTCGGCCTTCTGCCTGCTCCGCAAGCCGGAGCCAGGTTTCTGCCATCTTCAGGAGGAGGGCCTTGTCGGCTGGATTTTGCGCTTTCTGAGCCAGCCGAACGCACTCGGTTGCGTGCCGGCGATAGTCGTCAGCAGACGGCATGCCGCAGTTTCCCCTCCCTTGGGCCCCTAGCGCTTCAATTCCTTGGTACCGAACTGGTTCCATCTGCCGGGGGTGAGTTCATCGACCAGAGGCTCTGGGCGGTTTTCGGAGCGGACATAAATCAAGAGATGGTTAGCCCTGACGCAGCGTGGTTTTCCTGCGGCCAACGAGAAAGCGCACTCATTCCCGCCGAGGTGAGTGCGTATACGCCGCGCTCGACGCGGCAGAACCAGCCGTACACGTTGTGCAGCAGTATCCTGGGTGCATCGGGAACAATCGTCTTGACCTCGGACGTGCGTCGCGGACCGTTTGAAAGCGAATCGGCGCAAGCGAGCGCCTGCTGGCGATAGGCGGTCATGATCGGCGTCTTTGAGCTGCCGCCCAAGGCCGGATCGCCGAGACGGCGGCGATGCTCGTGGACCAGACGCACGCGGCGACGCTGATCCCGCCGCGGCCGCCACGCTCCCGGCTGCACGAGCACTTCGACGTGTCCGGCGGTGGAGACACCAAGCAAGCCAAAGCCGAGAAACCGGCAAAGCTTCAACACGCGGGGGTCGCGTTCGCGACCACGCCGCTGAAGGCGCACGGCAAGCCAGATTTCATCGCATGCGGCTGTGCGATGCACCCCTTGCAGCACGAGGTCGAGATTGAACCCGAGCTTAAGCTCTCCGACAACCACGATGGGCGGTTCGCCATCGCGCAATGCGACAACATCACAACCGCAGATCTCGCCTTTTACCTCGAAGCCGCGGCTCTCGAGGAAGCGCTTCACCGGCGTATAAAGCGAGGTTTCCCGTATGCCCCGACTTGCCGTGAGAGCGGCATCGCTGTTTCGAGCAGCGCCTTCGAACGGCACCCGGTTGCGTGGGGATAGCCTTCTTGACTGAACCGGCTGGTCCTCTGGCTCACGGCGCATCTGCGACGGGGGACCAATCCAAAAAGAAGTTCTATGCACCCAACGCGGTGTCCTCTATCCATCCTGCGCGGACGCGCGCCTGGAGGATGATCCTGTCGCATTGCGTGCGCGACACGCCCATGTCGCCGAGGATGCCGGGATGCATCGTGACCTTGTCGCCCCGGCGCTCGGTCCATCCCAAGAGATCATCGGTTGCGCAAGCCGCGAGATCCTCAGTGGTCCTGATGCCGCTATTTCCGAATGCGATCAGCATGGAGGCCGTAATCCCGGGAATATCGTCAAACGCCTCCTCGAGGCCCAGCATTGCAGCTCGCGATCTCGCGAGACCCTGCTGGGATGCCTGCGCTTGCGAAGCAATGGGGAAAGAGGTTTCGGCTTTCATGCGTGGCCTCCTGCTGGGATCTCCATGCATGCGACGCTTGCGCTGATTTGCTTAATGGGCGGTTAATTTCAGCCTAGCTGGAAGCCCGTATTGCGGACCTATGCAAGCATTCCCTCAGTGGGTCTTGCCTTCGCACTTGAGGTCCTTCGCCACATCGTCCAGCGCGCGCTCGAGCCGAATGCCGATCTCTTCGATATCGGAAGGCTCGATCACCAGGGGCGGAGCAAACACCAGTCGGTCCCCAACCACCCGCAGAATTAGCCCATGGCGCCTGGCCGCGGCTTCGACCCGCGCGCCCGCGCCGAGCGCGGCATCGAATGGGATGCGCTTCTCTCCATCGAACATGAGCTCCATCCCGAGGATGAGCCCGATCCCGCGCACATCACCGACGATGGGATGCGCCTTGAGCCGCCCGAGGGTCGACTGCAACATTGGGCCCAGCCGTTTGGCCCGCGCGACGATGTCCATCTCGGCGTACATCTTCTGCACTTCGAGCGCGACAGCCGCTGCAACGGGGTGACCGGCATAGGTATAGCCATGCGCAAAATTCCCGAACCGGTCGGATTGCGCCAGCATGGCATCATGCACACGCTGGTTCACGAGCACCGCCGAGATCGGCTGCATTGCGGCGGAAAGCGCCTTGGCGGCAGTGATCATGTCCGGCCGCAGAGAATAGGTCTGTGAACCCCACATCTCGCCGGTGCGGGCAAAGCCGCAGATCACCTCGTCCGCCACAAACAAGATGTCGTACTTGCGCAGGACTGTCTGGATCTTTTCGAAATAGCCCTGGGGCGGAAGGATCGCCCCGCCCGCGCCCATGATCGGCTCGGCAAAAAAGGCCGCAATTGTTTCGGGTCCTTCCGCTTCGATGAGCTTCTCCAATGCTTGCGCCATGCGCGTCGAGAACTCCGTCTCGGCCTCCCCCGGCTCGTGGCGGCGGTAGTAATGGGGAAATTCGGTGTGCTTGAACGGCGCGAACGGCAAGCCAAACCCGGCATGCATGTCGGGTTTGCCCGAGAGACTGACGGCGGCGCAGGTGTTGCCGTGATAGGCCATCTGACGCGCGATGATCTTGACGCGTTGCGGCTCGCCGCGGGCGTGCCAGTAGTACCATGCAAGCTTGATCGCGGTGTCGTTCGCCTCCGAGCCGGAGCACTGGAAGAGGACGCGCGCCATGGGCACCGGCGCAATCCGCAGAAGAGTCTCGGCGAGAGCAATCGCCGGCTCGTTCGAGCGATGACGATAGAGGTGATAATAGCCGAGCCGGCGCATCTGCTCGTAAGCGACCTTGGCCAGCCGCTCGGAGGCGAAGCCCAGCGACGCACACCACAACCCCGCGACCGCTTCGATGTAGTCGCGGCCGCCCTCGTCGAAGACGCGGCAGCCGTCCCCGCGCGCAATGACCAGCGGACCTTCCTGCTGATGCTGCCGCAGATTCGTCTGCATGTGCACGAGGCTTGCAATATCGCGCGCCTCGATCGAGTTCGGGATGTAGGTCACGCGGCATCCTCCTGCGATTGAGCGGCCTTTCGCAGCGCCTCCGGATCTACAACCCCATAATCGCGCTCCGCAGCCGCTGGACTGACGTATTCATTGAGAAGATCGCGACCCACCGCGGCGCGATCACGCTCCACGGCAACACCAAAACCACCGGAGCCGGGCGTGTGCATGGTAATCACCGCGCCTGCCGGCGCGTCGAACGCGCCCTTGCTGGGCAGCCGCCGGCTCGTGCCACCGGGAACCGTGAGCAACACCTCAGCCGCTGCTCCGGCTTTGCCACCGAGCAAACCAAATGGCGGCGAGGTCATTCGCTCCATGCACAGCGCCCCGGTGGCGGCAGCGCCTTCCAGCATCCGCCAGACCCGAACCGCGCCGCAGCCGCCGCGATAGCGCCCGGCGCCGCCCGAGTCCGGATTGATTGCATAGCGCTCAATCCGCACGGGGAAAGCCGTTTCCAGGACTTCCACCGGGGTATTCATGGTGTTGGAGATGCCGCTCGCGATACAGTTGATTCCATCCTTGCTCGGCCGAGCGCCAAACCCACCTTTGACCGTTTCATAGGAGATGTAAGGCCGTCGCGTGCGGGGATCGACCCCGCCCAACGTGAGAATGGCGGACGTGCCCTGACTGCAGGCCATCACCTGATGCGGCATGAAATTGGCAAGCGCGCCCATCACCATGTCGGCGACGCGATGTGAGATCTCGTGGTTTGCATAAACTACAGGCGCCGGAAACTCAGCGTTCACGACAGAGCCTTTAGGCGCCTTTATTTGAATGGCACGCCAGCAGCCCGAGTTGGGAGGAATGAGATTGTTCGGGTCGACCGCGGTCTTGATCCCACAGAACACACCCGAGGCCGTCACCGAGAGCGGCGCGTTCATCGGTCCTTTGACCTGCGGATCGGTGCCGTCAAAATCCACGACCAGTCCATCTCGTGTTTTTCGGATGGACAACCGGATGCGAAACTGCGCGTCCTTGCCGGACGGGTCATCTGGAATGCCGTCGCCGTCGCAGAAATCCTCGAATGCCCCTTCCCCGTCCGGAAGGTCCATGAGACTTCCACGCATGAGCCGCTCGGAATAATCCATCACCTCCGCCATGTACCCGATGAGCGTCTCGCTCCCGTAGCGCTGCGCGAGCCCTGCGAGACGTTGGGTCGCGCGCAGGGTTGCCGCAAGCTGGGCGCCAAGGTCACCCTTGCGTTCGTCCGGCGTGCGAACATTCGCCAGAATGAGCTTTTCGAGCTCGGTGTTGAGCACGCCGCGGCTGAACAGCCGCAGCGGCGGAATGCGCAGACCCTCGCCGAAGATTTCCGTGACCGCACCGTAGCTGCCGGGCGTAGCGGAGCCGACATCGGGCCAGTGGGCGCGCAGGCAGGCATAGCCGAGGAGCTGCCCGTCGTGGAATGCGGGCCTGATCACATTCACATCGGGCAGGTGGCTGCCCCCGAAATAAGGGTCGTTATGCACGAACACGTCATGCTCGTGCACGTCGCCGGCAAAGGCCGCGACGACCGCACGCACCGCGTCCGGCATCGAGCCGAGATGAATGGGCAGATCAGGCCCCTGCGCTACCATCTCGCCGCGCGCATCGAAGATGCCGCAGGAATAATCGCCCGCCGATTTGAGCAGCGGAGAGTAGGCAGTCTTGGCGAGGACCACCCGCATCTCCTCGGCTGTCTTGTAGAGACTGTTCTTGACGATCTCGAACGTGGCGGGATCGGCGCGCCGGACTCGCTCTTGCATTATTGCCCTACCCGTCTTTGGGGTGCGTCAGCAGCACGCAGCCGTCCGCATTCATGTCAGCCTTCCATCCCGGCGGGACAAGAATGGTCGAATCGAGTGATTCGATCACGACCGGGCCGCGTACTGCGAATCCCGCGGGCATGCGTGCGCGATCATATATAGCTGCGTCAACAACTCCGGTTTTCCGGAACCAGAGCGCACGTTGGCTCTTGAACGCCTCGGCACCGGCAGGCGCAGGCTTGTCGCGGATCGAGAGCGGTGCGATCGCGCCGATTGCGGCCACCCGGACGCTTACGATCTGCACGGGCTCACGGCGGTTGTTGTAACCGTAGGTCTGCAGGTGGCGCTCGTGAAACGTTTCCGCGATCTGGGCGAGCGCGGTGTCGTCCGCGGGAGATCCTGAAGCCGGTATCGCGAGCTCGTAGGATTGGCGTTCGTAGCGCGCATCGACCGAGCGTTCGAGCCGCCGACGTTCTGACGGCACACCGGCGCGATCGAGCATCGCCGCTCCTTCTCGCTCAAGGGCGAGGAATGCCGCTTCCACCGTGTCTGCCAGAGCTGACGCATCGCTTGACCCGGGCGCGCGGTGCAACGTGCGGACGTAATCGCGCTTCAACTCGCTGCCCACAAGTCCCAGCGCAGAAAAGGCGCCGGGAATGGGCGGACAGATGATCTCAGTCATGCCGAGCTCCATTGCCAGCGCGGCGGCATGCAGCGGTCCTGCTCCGCCGAAAGCAGCGAGCGCGAAATGCCGTGGGTCGTGCCCACGCTGCACGGATACGATCTTCAACACTTCTGCCATCGCGTTGTTGACAATATCGATCACCGCAGCGGCGGCGGTGCGCAAATCCACGCCGAGCGGATCGGCGAGGCACTTGCGCACAGCAGCAGTGGCGGCTGCATGATCAATGGCAAGGTCGCCGCCGAGCAAAGATTCTTTGTCGAGATAGCCGAGCAGGAGATCGCAGTCGGTGACCGTCGGCTCGTTGCCGCCTCGGCCGTAGCAGACCGGGCCCGGGTCGGCGCCCGCGCTTTGCGGACCAACGCGCAACGCCCCTGCCCCATCCACCCACGCGATCGATCCGCCTCCGGCGGACACCTCGGCAAGATCGATTACGGGCACTCGGATCGGGTGGCCGGTTCCGGTCATCCAGCGCGACATGCTGGATCCGCCACCGACCTCGTAATCCGGGGTCGTCTCGTATTGTCCGCCCCGAATGAGGCTCGCCTTGGCGGTGGTGCCGCCCATGTCGAAAGAAAGAAGATCGGGGCGCCCGCTTTGGCGCGCCAGCAGGGCAGCAGCAACGACCCCCGCTGCCGGTCCCGACTCCACGGCAATAGCAGGCATGGCGATTGCCTCGCGAGATTCCAGGATCCCGCCGTTCGATCCCATTAGATGAAGCGAAGGTAGCCCCGCACTGTTCGTGGCCTCTTCCAGGCGCCTGAGATAGGAGGCGAGGATCGGCCCGACATAGGCGCAAACCGCCGTGGTGCTGCTGCGCTCGAATTCCTTGATCTCGGGCAGAACATCGCAGGACAGGTAGATGGGCATGTGCGGCAGCGCCCCGCGCAGCCGCTGGCCAACCTTCTGCTCGTGCTGCGGGTTCAGAAAACTGAACAGGAATGCGACCGCGACCGCTTCCACTCGCGCAGCCTTGAGCGCCGAAATGAGCCCGTCGATCTCTTTTTCAGACAACGGCGTCACGACCGCACCGTCCGCGCCGACACGCTCGGTGATCTCGAATCGCAGTCGGCGCGGGATCAGGGTCGCGGGCGCATCCTGAAAAAGATCATAAAGGTTCGCGCGCGCGGAACGTCGCAGCTCGAGCACATCCCGAAAACCGCGGGTGGTGACGAGGGCCGCGCGCGCGCCGCGTTCCTGCAGGATCGCGTTGGTCACCACGGTGGTCGCGTGCGAAAGATGGTCCACATCGGCCGGCGCAACCCGGTAGCGGCGCATGGCGGCATCAAGCGCGTCGAGAACCCCTTGGGTAAGGTCGCCGGGCGTGGTTGGCACTTTGGCCACACCGATCTCTCCGCTGGCATCATCGACCAGGGCCACGTCCGTGAAGGTTCCACCGATATCGATGCCGATACGCCAACCCATCCCAGGTGTACTCTTTATCTTTCGTCCCGAACGCGCAACTCGCCGCCGGATCGAGGCATGCCCCGGCGCGTCGCGTAAGACAAGAGCACGAGCGCGTCAAAGCCGCGCCGGATCGGCGTGAATTGGTGTAGACTGCAATGTCATGACTCACATCCTTCATCGCCAGACAGGTCACTCCTATCCTATTGCCGCGGAGGCTCGCGGCGTCATCATCCGCGACAGCGCAGGCAGGGAGTATGTTGATGCCTCGAGTGGGGCGGCGGTGTCCTGCCTGGGGCATTCGCATCCTGACGTGCTCGCCGCGATGCGCGAGCAGCTCGACCGTCTCGCTTATGCGCATACCAGCTTTTTCACGACGGAAGCGGCGGAAGAGCTGGCCGACGAGCTGGTCGCGGGCGCGCCGGAAGGCATCGGTCATGTGTTTTTTGTGAGCGGCGGATCGGAAGCTATCGAGGCCGCGCTCAAGCTCGCGCGGCAATATTTTGTCGAGCTTGGCGAGTCGAAGCGGCGATACGTCATTGCGCGCCGCCAGAGCTATCACGGCATAACGCTGGGCGCGCTGGCGGTCGGAGGCCGGGAACGGCAGCGCAAATCGTTCGCTCCGTTGCTTTTCGAGACGCACCATGTGTCGCCTGTGTTCGAATATCGCGAGCGTCGCGCGGATGAGACCTCGCAAGCTTACGGCGAACGGCTGGCCGAGGAGCTCGATGACAAAATCGAGGAGCTCGGCGGCGAGAACGTCATGGCCTTTGTTGCCGAAACCGTGGTCGGCGCCACCTTGGGCGCGGTTCCGGCAGTCCCCGGCTATTTCCAACGCATACGCGAGGTCTGCGACCGCCACGGCGTCCTCTTGATTCTCGACGAGGTCATGTGCGGCATGGGGCGCACCGGCACGCTGCATGCGTGCGAGCAGGAAGGCATCACCCCCGATCTCATTGCGATCGCGAAGGGACTCGGCGGCGGTTACGCGCCGATCGGCGCACTTCTGATGCAGGAGAGGATCTTCGACGCGGTTGCGGACGGCTCCGGCGCTTTCCAGCACAGTCACACCTATATGGGTCATCCGCTCGCCTGTGCCGCGGCTTTGGCGGTGCAACGCGTGATCCATCGCGACGGGCTGCTCGCGAACGTGCGCACGCAGGGCGGACAACTCGCTCGCCGGCTCAAGGAGCGATTCGGCAATCACCCGTTTGTCGGGGACGTGCGCGGACGCGGCCTCTTTCAGGCGGTTGAGCTGGTCGCTGATCGCGGTAGCAAAGCGCCGTTCGAGCCCGAGCACAAGCTGCATGCGCGGGTGAAGGCTGAGGCTATGGCACGCGGACTGATGGTCTATCCCATGGGTGGCACGGTTGACGGCGTGCGCGGCGATCACGTGCTGTTGGCACCTCCATTCATCATTGACGCGCCGATTGTGGACACGATTGTTGAACGCCTCGGCGACGCCATCGATGCGGCCACAATGCATTGCCCCGTTTGAGCGGAAGGTGCATCATCCCTTGTCTCCGACCTCCGAGGAGCGGCTTCGATGCACGATATCGTCATCCGCGGCGGCACCATTATTGACGGGACCGGCAAACCCGCCTTCACCGGCGACGTGGCCATTGCAGGCGCGCACATCGCAGAGGTCGGCGGGAAACAGGGTCCCGGCCGGCGCGAGATCGACGCCAGCGGCCTCATGGTCACGCCCGGTTGGGTCGACGTGCATACCCATTATGACGGACAGGCGATGTGGGATCCGCTGCTGTCGCCCTCCTGCTGGCACGGAGTGACTACCGCGATGTTTGGAAACTGCGGCGTCGGATTTGCTCCGGTGCGCCCGCAGCACCGTGCGGCATCGATGGATCTGATGGAAGGCGTCGAGGAGATTCCGGGCGTCGTGCTGAGCGAGGGGTTGACTTGGGAATGGGACAGCTTTCCCGATTTTCTGGATGCGCTGGAGCGCCGCCCGCACGCCATCGACATCGCCGCCCAAATCGCACATCTGCCGCTGCGGGTCTATGTCATGGGGGATCGCGCCGTTCGATTCGAGGCGGCCACGGCGGACGATATCGCCGAGATGCGCCGGCTCACCGCAGAAGCCTTGCGCGCCGGCGCGTTTGGCTTCACCACCTCGCGGACGGACTCGCACAAAACCCCGACCGGCGAGATGGTGCCGTCCCGGTACGCCGGTAGCGACGAGTTGGTGGGCATCGGCTCTGCACTCGGCCTCGTCGGGGCAGGTGCATTCGGAATGAACAGCGACTTCGACGATGAAGCCGCAGAGCTGGCCTGGATGACCCAGCTCGCAAAGGAGACGGGCCGTCCGGTCTGGTTCCTGCTGACCGATCGCTACGAGGATCCGGAACGCTGGCGGCGCTTGCTCGCCGCGGTGCACGCCGCGCGGGCCGAGGGTGCAAACCTCACCGCCCAGATCGCGGGCCGGCCGATTGGCGTCATCCTCGGAATCGGTACTGCGCTCAATCCCTTCACGGTGAGGCCGAGCTATCGCGAGGTCACCAGCCTGAGCATCCCCGACCAGCTCAAGCGATTACGCGATCCGGAGTTGCGGCGCAGGATTCTCGATGAGAAACCTTCGCAGGAGGAAGTGAGCCGGCTCGCGCAGTTCCGGCAACTCATCACCACGCGCTGGGACAAGTTCTTCGTGATGGGAGACCCGCCGGACTACGAGCCCGCCGAAGAGTTCAGCGTTGCGGCGATCGCCGCCCGCGAGGGGCGCCCCCCGGACGAAGTCGCCTATGACTATCTCACCGAGGCGGAGAACCGGTATCTGTTTTTTCCCGTGGTGAACTATGTGTGCGGCGATCACGCACCGATCCACGAGATGCTGAGGGATTCGGGGACGCTCCTCGGCTTGAGCGACGGCGGCGCGCATTGCACCTCCATCGTGGATGCGAGCGTGCCGAGCTTCATGCTGATGCACTGGGGCCGCGATCGCAAGCGCGGCCCGCGGCTGCCGCTCGAGGTTTTGGTCAAGCGCCAGACCAGCGAGACCGCAGCTTTCTTCGGCCTGCGTGACCGCGGCTCACTCACGCCGGGTCTGCGCGCCGATGTGAACCTGATCGATTTCGATCGCATGCGGCTGCATCAGCCGGAGCTGGTGAACGACCTTCCTGCCGGCGGGCGTCGTTTCGTGCAGCGCGTCGACGGCTATCAGGCCACATTAGTGGCCGGTACACCGATCTTCGAGCAAGGCAAGCACACCGGCGCCATGCCTGGCCGTCTTGTGCGTGCTGTCTGCCAGTAAGCTCTCCCTATGCCTTGAGACTCTCCGGCACCTTGCCGCCGCTCTCGGCGAGCTTGGTCATGACCTGGTGGTGCAGCCACACGTTCATTTCCGCCGATCCGTCGAGCGCGCCGGTATAGCCGAGCTCTTGCGCGAGCTGTTTGCGCGCGTTCAGGCTGCTGTCGAGATTGAGCAGCTTCATCAGATCCACGATGGATTGCCGCCAGTTGTATTGTTCCCGTTGCCCGGCGGCGCGCGTCGCGATCATGGCCTCCACTTCGGCTCTGGTGATCGATTTGGCCGCTCCCGCAGCAGTAGATCCGGTAGCAGCGGGTGATGCACCGGAGCCTGCGGGTGCGCCAGGCTTTGCAGAGGTGCCCGTCGCTGCGGAAGAGCCCGTGCCCGCAGACGCGCCCTTCGAATGTCCGAAGATGGCTTCGGCGATGCTGCTGAAAATACCCATGACCTACCTCCTGGCTTAAAGTAGCGTGCACTGCTGAATTCAGGATGACCTTTTTTCGACATCAGGACAAGCGCCGGTCCGCCAGCGCATGTCTCCAATTTACGGAAAGAGGATCACACCCACGTCATACTGTGCAAGGACTTGGCCAGCCGATTGCACTCCGTTTTTCGGTTCCAAAATACTTCACGGTGTCATAGTATCGAACAGCTCATTTCGGGAGATTGCCGTGTCCAACATCATTTGGGTTATCGTCATCGGCTTCATCGCCGGTCTCATCGCGCGGATGCTTTCGCCGGGGCCGAACAATCCACGAGGATTTATCCTGACGACCCTGGTAGGCATCGCCGGCGCTTTCATTTCGACTTTCATCGGCCAGACGATCGGCTGGTACCGGCTCGATCAGGGCGCGGGGCTCATCGGCGCGACCGTAGGCGCGGTGATCCTTCTGTTCATCTGGAACCGGCTTGTGGTCCATCACATCATCAGCGATCCCGGCGTGCCCGGAGGGCCGGACGCTCCAACCACGCGGCGTTGGCTCTGAACGAGAGAAACTGCTCGGCGCGGTCACAGACGTTGCGAGCTGAACGTATCGCAGCTCTCAACCTTTCCCGATTTCAGTCCGTTCATGAACCAGCGCGTGCGCTGGGCGGACGAGCCGTGAGTGAAGGCATCGGGCACGACATAGCCCTGGCTTTGGCGCTGCATCCGGTCGTCGCCGATCGCTGAAGCGGTCTGCATTGCTGCTTCCACGTCTCCAGGCTCGATGAACTGCCATTCCTGCTCGGAGTGATTGGCCCACACACCGGCGAGGCAATCGGCCTGCAGCTCCACCCGTACCTGGAGCTGGTTGGCTTCGGTCTTATCCAGGTTCTGCTCCATGCGCTGCACCTTGGGCAGGATACCCAGCAAGTTCTGCACGTGATGGCCGACCTCGTGGGTGATCACATAGGCCTGCGAGAACTGGCATGCCTTGCTACCCGCGTCGCACCCGTGGAATCGGCGCTCGAGGTCCCGAAAGAACGACGTATCGAGATACACCTTGCGATCGAGCGGGCAGTAAAACGGGCCCATGGCGGATTGGGCAAATCCGCAGCCTGAGCGCGTGACCTCGGAAAACATAACCAGGGTCGGAGGCTCGTACTGCTTGCCGGATTCTTGAAACATTTTCCCCCATACCACCTCGGTGCTTCCGAGCACGGCGGATACCATCTCCTTGGTCTGGTCGGACGCGCCTCCCGCCTCCGCTTGCGTCTGGTCCGGCGCATTCTGCGTCTGCTGCTGCGAGCGGCCTCCCCCGGTGAGGACGTCCCCCGCGCCGATCAAC
>Ga0210408_10002953_pt1 | contig 16026 bp, 15 predicted proteins | sample IncBWH4MmetaG_FD_155471 | JGI IMG/M metagenome (GOLD analysis project Ga0210408, IMG submission 155471) | Forest soil microbial communities from Barre Woods Harvard Forest LTER site, Petersham, Massachusetts, United States - Inc-BW-H-4-M | ecosystem: Environmental > Terrestrial > Soil >...
GCCGATCTGAAAGATCCACATCGCCCAATCGGGTCATTCATCTTTCTGGGTCCAACCGGCGTCGGAAAAACGTTTTTGGCACGTTCCTTGGCGGAGTTCATTTTTGGTGACGCCGACGCTCTGATTCAGATCGACATGTCCGAGTACATGGAGAAATTCACCGCGTCGCGCCTGATCGGTTCGCCTCCTGGCTATGTGGGCTACGAAGAAGGCGGCCAGCTTTCCGAAGCGGTGCGACGCCGTCCCTACTCTGTTGTGCTCTTCGATGAGATCGAAAAGGCGCATCCGGATGTCATGCATCTACTGCTCCAGATTCTGGAAGAGGGCAAGATCACCGACAGCCTTGGCCAAAAGATCGATTTCCGGAACACGATTATCATCATGACCTCGAACGTGGGCGCCGAACTGATTAAACGCCAAACGGCGCTGGGCTTTGGCGCGATCGCTGGCCACGGATCGTACGAGGCGATGCGCGACAAGATTCTGGACGAATCAAAACGGGTGTTTAAGCCGGAATTCTTGAACCGGTTGGATGACATGATCGTCTTTCACCAACTCGAGCGGAACGACCTAGTCAAGATTGTGGATCTCGAGGTGGCAAAAGTCATCGAGCGGGTACGCGCCAAGGATATCAAGGTTCACCTGAATACGACGGCAGTCGAGTTTCTGATCGATAAGGGATACGATCCAACCTACGGCGCTCGACCGATGCGCCGTGCTGTGGAGAAATACCTGGAGGATCCACTGGCCGAGGGCTTCCTGCGAGGGAACATCAAGCAGGGCGACACGCTGGAGGTGCACGCGGCTGGTGAACAACTGGCGTTCAAGGTGACTCAGCCGGAGCAAAGTGAACCGGCAAACGGGAGTCCGCTAAGAAGTCGGGGGTGATGCAGAAGAACGGCGGGCCGATGGATTTTTCGGCATTGCCAACCCACAGTCACTTCTCCGAGCTTGGTGCTTTGGTCGATTCCAGAAACGCAACCGCTTCCTCGAGGGTATTGAAGCTTCCGAGCGAGTAACTCATGCCGGTCTTCGTGTTGTGAGCGTCGACCGTCCAAAACTTCGGCGCCCCGTCACGCTCCGATGGAAAACCTGTGAAAATTACCTCGGTCACGAAGTCGCCGGATTGCTCGCTTTTGACTACCTTCCCGCCTGCGTTTTCCTCCCACCATGCCTTCCAAGTCTCTCGAGAGCAGGCCACGGGAACATTCCCCTCACCTAACGTTGCGTAGACCGCCTGCGCGTAGGATTCTTCAATCTGGAGAGCTGCATAGGCATCGTTAGCGGCGTCTAGGTCGCGAGAAATGGCTCGGCGGCCGTCTGTGCGCGTTACGAGCACACTGTAATCGCCGCCCACGTTCGGCACGACCTCTGCGGACTGAACAGAGGTAAACTTATTGAATTCGTTCGCGATAAATTCGGCTTCCGGGAGAGTCATAAACGGAGCTGCTGCTCGCTTACTCAACCCGGCACTGTACTCTCGCGGGCAAGAGGATGCTACAAAAGCGCACCGAGTCCCGGTTTGCCGTCTTTGATCCGCGGGTGGCACTTCAAAACATTACGGCCACCGATTCTACTCTCTATTGTTCTGCTGTGAAGAGGCTTGGCCTGTACCACAGACGCTTTGGAGCACCGGTTCCTGTATTTAAGCGCTTCGGTGGCTGATTTCCCCCGGAAAATGGCTATTTCGGCGTCGAGTTGGGAGAGTAGGGTTATCGCCAAAAGGCGCTTAGCTTTTTCCGGAAACCAGGCCTATGCTGATCGGGAGGTGTTCGATGAACACCAAAGAGATCCTTTACGCGCCAGCGCTTTTCACCGCCTTGGCTCTTATTGCCACATCCGAGTGCCTTGCAATCGGGGCAGAGGGGCGCACAGAGCAGCTTGCGAGCAGAGTGACCGTATTCAGAGAAACTCAAAAAATCAAGGACGGCCCGGTGATGGCCGAGTACCAAATTGCCGTTGCGAAAGGCGAGATGGCCCTTACCACCATGATTGTAAACGCTACAGCTTGCGCCCAGTGGCAGGACAGGGACGACGATTACCTCAATATCTATTGGAGAGATGGCCGAGGCTTTGAGTGGAAGCCGGGTGCAAGTGAGGGCATCTGTTACCCGTGCGACGAAACCCTAATGGACAATTACTTGGTCTTTTGGATTAATCGCGGCGGGCTTTACAATTACCCGTTGAAATATTTTCCTGCAAGTCAACCCGACGGCACGTACAATCTCGACCTCCCAGATAGTGATCCTCTTAAAGAGGATTATCCGAACGTCAAGGTCACAGTGGTAGGAGGAAAAGTCTGGGTAAGCGAAGCCACGCTCATAAGTAGAAAAATGCCAAATCAACCCATTGTAACTATAAGAGCCCTGCCCGTCGTAATCGACAATTTTCAGATTCCACCCCTACCTAACTCCATCCAGTTCAAGCCAGCGAAGAATCCCCTAGCCCAGAGAATGCGGTATCACGACTGAACCGTGTTGCTACGCAAAACAGAACCGCCGACATCCTCGCAAAGGGAAACAACGTGACGGCAATCAAAGTTCTATCTCGCAACCCTTGGAGTGGATCGGATGGAATCGAGTTCGGGCTTGCGACAATTCGGCCCTAGCGCGTTTCCTCGGCGTCAGCCACATTCTCGGCACCATGCGCGAAATTCTTCCCGGCATATTCACGTGGGGTTCGACTTACGCCGACAGGCCGTGGGACTTGAACGGTTACGCGATCAGGCTCGACGGATGCACGGTGCTCGTGGATCCACCAGCACCCGGAGAAGACGACTGGCCGAGTTTCGACCTGGTAAAGCCGATCGCGAAAATCGTCCTCACCAATCGTGACCACATTAGGGACGCCGAGTTGTTGCGGACGCGCTGCGCCGCTCGCCTTGTCGCGGGTGCAGATGAGGTGACGCAATTCGCCCCCATTGCGATCGACGAAGCGGTTCGCGAAGGGGATCTGATTGCCGGCGCTCTGCGCGTGATCCATCTCCCCGGCAAATCGGCCGGCGAGATCGGGCTGTATTTTGACCCAGCGCACCATGGCGTTTCAAGCGCGATGGGCGGCATCCTGCTTCTGGGCGACGCGATCATCGGCAACCCGCCGGGCGCGCTGAGCTTGATTCCGGAGCCCAAACTCGATGATCCCTCGAAGCTTAAACGATCGCTGCGCAAACTGCTCGATTACGACTTTGACGTGCTGCTGCTCTGCGACGGCCAACCCGTGCTGAGAGGTGGCAAACTGAAAGTCGCCGAGTTTTTGAATACGCTCGCCTGAATCCGGAGGATCTCGGCTTTCGACCAATTCAAACCGGAAACCACGGTCCAATAGCTGGCTATATAGCGGCCGGCTCACGCCGGTCCATCATGTTTTAAGGCCTGGAGGCGGTATGAACCCACCGAACTCAGGTTCGATGAGTTCGGCGAATGTGATTGGCGTACGATCCTCCAGGTAGGGTCCAACGATCTGAATACCGATCGGCAAACCGGTTTCCGAACGACCCACTGGAACCACCGTTGCCGGGAGACCTGGGAGCGTAGCCACTCCGGGCCAAACCGCTTGCTCGTTGTAGTCGACCTGCTTGCCATCCACGTCGATTGTGCGCGGTCCTTCGGCGGGCGAATGGTCATGAGGAAAGGCCGGAGTCGACATGATCGGACACAGGACCACGTCGTACTGGCGGAAAAGTTCACGCCATTGCCGGCGCAGCCGATCGCGGGCCACGATCGCCGTTAGCCAATCACGATGGCTCAGGATTGCACCCCGAATCCACAACGCGCTGGAACTTTCGTCCTCCGATCTCAGCTTGGCCAAAGCCGCTTCCATCTCGCGATAGTAGTCGGCCGGCCTTCCATAGCTGGCGAAGGAGTACAGCAAAAGCAGATACGTCCGCCTGGACTCAGCCCAATCGGGAAGCAGCGGCGTTACGCGGGCAACCTTTGTGCCTGCTTTGACTAGCTGCTCTGACAGGCCGTCGAGAGCCCCGCGAATCGCAGCCGAGGTCGGAAGGAACGGGTTCGTATCAATGATGAGGACCCGGAAGTCCTTCAGCGCATTATGGCGCGGCGGCGGTAAAGCAAACCGATAGGCGGTTGCTTCGCGGTCCTCAGGCCCCGCCAGTACATCGAGCGCCAAGGCCAAGTCGGCGGCAGTACGTGCCATCGGGCCTAGGACAGGCAGATCGCTATCGGCGCTCAACCGTTGTTCGACGGTCGGGGGCGCGAATCCGCCCAGGGGGACGACTCCATAGCTTGGTTTGTGGCCGAACACGCCGCAGAATGCAGCCGGGGCGCGGATAGAGCCGGCTAGGTCTGAGCCGAGCTCCAGGGATACATAGCCTGCGGCCAACGCAGCGGCAGCACCGCCCGATGAGCCACCCGGGGTCCGGCTAAGGTCCCAGGGATTGTTAGTCGTACCGTAGATCTCATTGTAGCTCTGCCAGTCGCTGATGGCGAAGGGAACATTGGTTTTGCCGATAATGATGGCTCCGGCACTCTTGAGCCGAGCGATCACCACCGAATCTTGCTTCGGCATCCAGCCCTTGAACATCGGCATGCCCCAGGTAGTGGGCATCCCGGTGACGTTGAGGGCTTCCTTGACGGTCATTGGCAGGCCGAGGAGCGGAGCTCGGTCGCCTCGAGCCAATGCGGCGTCAGCGGCCACGGCAGCACTGTGTGCCCGCTCGAAGTCGCGCACTACGACGGCATTGATGCGCTGATCCAGCGCTTCGATCCGGGCGATCGCGTGTTCCAGCAACTCTACTGCGGAAATTTTCCGGTTCGCCAACATCGCGACCAGCTCCCATGTACTGCCATAATCCAAGGTGCTGTTTGTTCCCCTGTGGGGCGTCTGAGCGGGCTCGTCGGCCGCAAATGCGAGTCTGGATAACGTACCGCGACTGACCGCTGCTGTTCCGACAGCGGCGAGAAAATTCCGTCGGGTTAGTCTATCGCTCATAGGTTGTCTCCTTTTCGAGATTTTGCGGACACACCAGCTAGATTTTCGCAGTGGGAACTTGAATTTTCAGTGACCTAAGAGTCGTCATCCTGGCGCAGGGGTTCTCCGCACTGCAGATAAATTTCGCGAATCGGACCTGATATCCGTTTCGCTTCGACCCATGATCCTGGGCCGCCAGCGCGAGTATGATGGTGCGCACGCCGCAGAGCTTGCACCTACCAGCAATACCTATTACCGGAAACACCGGGCCTGCATCCTGGAGTACCACCGCGCTACAGTGCGACATCTGATGCAGTGCTGAGATCTATCTGCCATTGGTAGACCAAAGGCCCGCCGTGCGTAAAAGCGACCGAGGGCAGACAACGCCGTTCCAGGTCTTGAGTCGAGGGCGGAGTAAACAAATCCCGGAGCCACGTGCGCGCCGTAGTCAGGAAGCTATGCGATTCGCCTTGAACTGCCGCAGCCAGAACGATCGAAGTCGCCGAAGACTGCATTGACACGGCGCCGTCGTGCGACAAATCCTTGAGCGACTGTGAATTGCCGTATTGTTCCACAACGTCGCCGCGCTTCAAAAGAAGCATGAAGGCAAGCATGTGGGCGGTGAGCAGTATCGGGACAATAAGGGCTGGAATGTAGATTCCGGCACCGAAGAGTCCCACGTCGGCAACTTGAGTGACGCCTTTATAGTAGGCGTTCAAAAGATCGGCCGTGCCCCAGAGATTCAAGATCCAGACGATTGGAATGGCAAACGCCCAACGCCACGTGAGCGCCGCAATAGAAAAAAGCGCCAAGACTGCGGCGACGAAATCGCCCCATGCTATTTGGTCACCGACCGCAGAGCTGAGTGCGGGAGATACGAATCCAATCACGATAAAGTTCATCCCCAAAAACCGAAACGCATGCAGAGAGGCGAGGATTCGCAGTGCGTTGTATCGGGGCAACGAACGAAGCGTTGGCCATACGTAGAGCTTGGCCACTACGAAGCTGGCGATGAAGGCGCCGATAACGCTCAGAACGAAGGGAAGATTGAAATTATTTGGTTGGAGCGACGGCAACTGGGATTGCGCCACAGATGCCGCCGGGAGGATGGACATTAGTAAAGGAAATAGTAATTTCATCGTTTATCTCGATTCAATTTGGTTGGTTGTTGCGTTTTTCAATTGGCATGGTCTTCACCAAAGATTACGTGCGTAATCTTAAACCGCAGTCACCGCTCCGCTCCTGGGCCCACCAATGCCCCGACAAAAAAAATTACTCTTCAGCGAAGCACTTTATAAAAAAGTTCCTCGCCTCCATCAACATCTGCTCACGCCTTTGGGGGGACAAGGTCATCCGGACCGCAGTCAGCACCCCAGCCATACTGGGGAACAACAGCTGAAACTTCGCCACTCTTTCTTCTCGCGTCTGACCGGGAACAAATGGCAGTAGCCGCTCACGATACGCTTCTCGCGACACCTCAATCCGTCTTCGCACGGACAAGGGCTTTCGTGCAAGCTCTGGCCCGAGGGCGGAGACCACACAACCCATTCCTGGCGAATTCGCGTGGCGTGGGCTCAGATAGTGTTCGATGATGGCCCGCAGAGCCTGACCTTCGGGCGCGGACTTTGCAATATCCACCATGCCTCTTCCCATCTCGTCGAATGCCCGTGCCACCGCTTCGACGAACAGGTCGTCTTTGCTCTTAAAATGCCGGTAGAAGCCCCCTTTCGTCAGGCCCACCTTCTTCATTACCGTGCCGATGCCACTGCTGTCCCCGCCGTGCTCGCGGAAAGAGCGAGCGGCCACGGAAAGAATGTTCTCGTGGTTCTGCGCTTTGTGTTCCAGGGAGTATCGCATCGGCAAAGAGTACGCCCGTCATCTAACGCCTGTCAAGGCCAAAATTGATCCTGCTAACGCCGGCCGCGACAGATCAAATACCGTCCGTTGGCACCAGCGGGAAAGCGCCGCCACGAAACATTCGTGACGGCGGTTTCCCCTCTAAGATTTGATTATAGTTCCTGACGGCTCGCCGTCCTTGAACAACATCGCGCGACTGTTAGAACAACCGAACCAGTTTCGAGCAGCGACTTGAGGTTGGAGAGGATCTGTGGCCAGCCGCCGGAAACCGCGCGGATAAACTCGGAACCGTCTCGCTCCATACTGTGACTCACGGTGAGTTTAGTTGCCTCCCCCGCCGGTTCGATTTCCATAACGCAAAGCGACCAGCCTTCGGCTTTGTACTCCGGCTTAAACTCGTTCCGCCAACGGATAGCCAAGCGTTTGGCCGGCTCGAATTCCAAAACCTCACCAACATCGGCTATCTGTCCGTCGGAAAAGACGAGCTGCCAGAGCCCACCGATTTTCCAATCGGCTTTAATGTGAGCGCCTAGCCAATACTGACGAGAAAACTCCGGGCTAATCAGCGCAGACCAAACTCGTTCAGGGGTAGCCCGAATATAGGTGACATAGATAAAACTACTTCCAACCGCACTATTCATTATCGTTTCCTTCCAGTTTCTTTTTGAGTTGCGAGAGCGCACGCAGGCGTGGCTGTTCGAATTTATTTATCCAGCGTTCGGCGATCTCGTTGATGGGTACCGGATTGATGAAGTGAAGCTTCTCACGACCCCGACGTTTCCAAGACACCAGATTGGCACTTTCAAGGATCGATAGATGCTTGGTGACAGCTTGCCGAGTCATGGCCAGCCCTCGGCAGAGTTCGCCGAGCGTTTGACCATTTTTCGCATGCAGCCGATCGAGCAGATGCCGGCGGTTCGCGTCGGCCAAAGCTCGAAAGACAGTGTCATCATTCATCCTAGAGATATGCAACCATTCGGTTCCCTTTCCCGTTATTATGCAATCGAAAGGTTGCGTGTCAAGCCCACCGAGAAAATCCTCGAGACCGAAATGAGTGGCTGGGTTCAGCGAATGCAAAACGCGCTTGCCCAGCCGATTTTCGAGTGCGGGTTGATCGTTTGCCGCTGATGACTCGATGGCTTCGGTTGACTGCAGAGGGATCGCCAGGTCATTTCTTTTGTTGCCTATGCGTACGGCAGCAGGGAAGATTTCTTCGTGCAAAACATGGTCGCCGTCGGCTCGGATGCGAATGCTGCGCGTCAGGCTTTTCTTCAAGCCATCCCAATCTTTGCCGGACTCACCCCCGCCGCGTTAACCGAAATCGCGAGTGCCGTCGAAGAAGCGGTGTTTCATAGGGGTGATGTGATTGTCATGGAAGGCGAACCCGGCAATCGGATGTTTATTATCGGTTCCGGGTCCGTGGAAGTCGTCAAAAATATGGCGCAATCCCGTGAGACAGTGCTTGCGGTTTTGAGGCCCAAGGATTTTCTGGGCGAAATGTCCATCATCGAGTGCGTTGCTCGCTCCGCGTCGGTCCGAGCGGTTGAAGACACCTCCCTCTTTGCGCTAAAAGGCATGGATCTCTATCGTCTCTTTCAGCGTCATCCGGACCAGTACGCGATTGTGATCTTGAACATTGCGCGCGACCTTTCGCGACGGCTCCGAGCAATCGACGAAAAATATGCCGCCGTTTCACATTGAGAGCAGGGGATTCCAGGGGTCTGGAAAATCGCTTACTATCAGGCGATCGGTCGATTCCTGGACTGGTGGTCGGCGCTGTCCGAAATTGTGAAGAATCGCAGCCGGATCTGGATTACTCACACAGGCCAGATCGCCAGGCACGTTCAATGTTGTCTCGAGCCGGGAACCGTTCCGTAACGCGGCGCGTTTAAAGTGCATTCGATCTCGCGCACCCGGAAGCGGCAATCCGTTGACAGCGTGGTTCCCGGCTCCAGAACAACCAGGCCGTGTGCCTCGGGTCCCGGCGGCAGATTATGGGCGTCCACCGCGTGGCTCACCGGTTCGAAGCAGAAGAACGGCGCATCGGCAGAGGGCGAGTACAAAATAAAATTGGAGAGCTGGGGGCTCGCCTCCACCTCAAGCGCTAACGCACGGTCTTCCCAGCGGATCGTCGCGCGACCGTTCCAACCGACGAAACCATTGTTGATCCAACCGGTCGGCAGCGACCGAAACGACGAGAAATCCCACTCGGGGCGCCTGGCCACGGCCGCTCGATCCGTGGGCAGATGCCGAGCATCCTCCAGCCAGACTGAGTTGGCCGGTGCCATCAGCTGTGTCGCTGGTGTGCGTGGAAACCAGGGGTGAAACCCCAGTCCGAACGGAAGCGCGATCGCGGCAAGATTGGTCGCCGCCAGCCTGATCGTCATCCCGTCGGCGTCAAGCGAGTAGTCGAGGACGGCCCCATAGCAATAGGGACCGGGCCCGCCTGCTTCGCGTTCGAGCGTTACGCACCGATCACTATTCGATGAGACATGCCAGGGCGAGAGCCAGCCGTCCCCGTGAATCGGGCAGGGTTCCCCCTCAGCGTTGGGCAACAGCGCATGAAATGCACCGCCGAAGTTGAACCCTCGGCCGGAAATACGGTTGGACCAAGGCACGAGCACATAGAGACCGAGCGTATTGGGGTCGTCGGTGCCTCCCTCCGGCCAAGCGCGAAACACCTCGATCCTTTGCCCGCCCCGAAGAACGTCGAAGCGCGCCACGCCGCCACCTAACGACGGAATGATCTCGGCGACCAGTGAACCCGCAGCGAGCCGGACCGTTCCGCGCCTCCCTAACCCGCAAAAATCACACGCTTTAAGAATCGACGAGCTCATCGCAGGTTAGAAAGCCCAGCACCATATCCTGGCGGACTCCAGTCTTGTGCACTGCCAGGCTGCGGAGGAATATGGTGCTGGGCGGGTTTGAAAATAAATGAATCGAAGCCATCTGTTCCTCGAGCCAGCGTAAGCGAAGGCTCAGGCCTTTGCCAGCCGGGCGCGCTGCGCAGGGCCAAGGCTGGAGCCTTCGCTTACGATTAGTGCTAGTGTACCGTCTCGCATATAATAGTGACGTCGCCGCAGGTCAGTTGGCTGTTTTTCAAGGCGCGAGCGAAGCGCCCATATCTGGATCCATACGGGCCGAGCGAGCAACGCAGAAAAACAGCCAACTGGCCGCGGCCCGGAGGGTTGCGTTGAAAATGGGCCGGCGGCCGCGTTGCTCGTCGGTTACGTATCGATTGAGATATGCGCCCTCCTCGCGCCTTGCCGGCGGCCCATTTTGAACGCAACGCCGTCATTATTATATGCGAGACGGTACACTAGTGATCCAAAACTAAACTCGCGCGGCAAGGGTGAAAGCTTAAATTGCCGCCTCATGAGAACCATCGTTGTAGGAGCAGGAATCGTCGGCGCGAGTACGGCATTTCATCTGACACAACTTGGTGCAGAAGTTTATTTCATCGACAGCGATGCTCCGGGACGAGCAACCTTTGCCGGAGCAGGGATCGTCTGTCCTTGGCTCTCGCAAAACAGAGATCCGCGTTATGAAGAGCTCTCCTTCGCCGCAGTCAGATATTATCCTGAACTCGTGGCCAAGCTCGCCGCGGCCGGCGAAACCGGGATTGCCTACGACCTGGTCGGTGGTTTGGTGGTCGCAAATTCCATCGACCAACTCGATTCTGTCGTCCAGCGGCTGCAAAAACATTTGGAGCACGGAGTCAAAGAAATCGGCCAGGTCCGGTTGCTCCACGCCGGGGGTCCGAAAGAGCTGTTTCCTTACCTCGATTCAGAGCTGGTTGGTATCTACCTCAGCGGTGCAGCCCGGGTGTCAGGAGAAACTTTCAGAGTCGCGTTGCTCAACGCGGCACGCAAAGCCGGTGCCAGGCAGTTGTCTGGAACAGCCGCTTTAGAACGATCCGGCAATGCAGTGATTGGGGTACGGGTAAATGGCGACTTTCTCAGCGCGGACGCGGTAATCGTCGCTGCTGGCGCATGGTCGGCCGATCTGTGCCGACCTCTTGATCTTCAACTTGAGCTTGAACCCCAACGTGGGCAGATCCTGCATCTCAGCGTTCCCGACAGGCATACGGGAGCATTGCCAGTCATTGTCCCTGTCCTGAGCGACTACTACTTGCTCGGCTTCGGCGATTCCCGCGTCGTTATGGGGGCAACTCGCGAAACTGGTTCCGGTTTCGATTTTCGCATCACCGCCGGTGGAGTCGCGGAGGTACTCCAGGAAGGATTACGCATTGCGCCTGGCCTGAAGACCGCAACGCTAACGGAGATCAGGGTTGGCTTTCGACCAATGAGCAGGGACGGTCTGCCGCTACTCGGTCGCCCGTCGCGCACACCGGGTCTAGTCATTGCGACAGGAGTCGGTCGTTACGGGCTAACTGTGGGACCCTACTTGGGGTTGCTAGCCGCGATGCTGGCAGTCGGAAAAACGCCTGAAATGAGCGTCGCGCGGTTTGAACCAGATCGACACGCTTAGCCTTAATCGCTGACAAATCCTTAGAGATTTGTCAGCGATGCAGGCTCAGCGGTTCTTTGACGGCGGTCTGATGGCTGTCTCCGCCTTGGCGGGCGTGTAGTCAGCTTCGCAATGAAACACGGTTTCCCCGATGGCCACTCCGCCAACGAATCGGCGAACGCTAATCGGCTGGCCGGCCGAATCGAGCGCAAGCCAATACTGCGGCGCGGCTTCTTGTTCTTCGGGCGTCTTGAAACGGATGTGCAACCAGATTTCGCCGTTGCGTTGCTCTGTGCCCAGCTCTTCGTATTGCGGTAGGGTATCCAGGTCCGCAACACGAATCGGACTGTGCACGATGTTATAAACAAGTCGGTCATCGGGTTCGATAGCCTTCCATTTTTTGCCGCCATCGTAACTCAACCAGGCATGGTCCCCCAGGGCAATCTGTCGGGTGATGGAACCGTCTTCAGCTTTCCACGCCAGATCAAAATCTTTCCCCGCAAGGATCCCTTGGACAAGAAGGGAGTTTTTATAGCTAACCGTTGCCCTCACCTCTATTGCTCCACCGGCGTTCAGTCTTTCCAAAGCCGTGACCAGCTTGGCCGCAGGCGTTTCCTGGGAAAATGACGGGACCGCAAGCGTCAAAAAAAGGCTTAATATTTGCAAGCATCGCATAGTTAAAGTGAGCAAGTTTGGTCAGGAGAGATAGCGCAGCTCAAAGGGTCTGTGTCGGTAGCGGAATCGTCTTCCCTTAACTCCTCTGGCGCGGGCGAGCCTAACGGTGCGCTTGTACTCACACAACATTTTTGTCAGACAGTACCCAGCTGTCTAGCTCGCAATGAGCGCGTCGCTTCGGTTTTTGCGCGATTTTTGCGGGCTAAAGTTAAACTTATTTTATGCGCGGGTTCCTTGCGGGAAGTCTTCTAATCTTGATCTGGCACGGTTTAATGGTTGCCGTTCCAGCTCTTTCCGCCACCGGTACAGAGGAGATCAAGGGAGTTTACGATCAGCTCATGCAGCTGATGAAAGCGGGCGATTATGAAGATGCCCTTCCCGCTGCTGAGACGCTGGTGAAACTCTTTCGAGAGTACTTCGGAGGGGACGATCCACGAACAGCTGAGGCCCTGAAGGACTACGCCGAGGTCTGCGAAAATCTGGGCAAAACCGACGAAGCCGAAGGAGCGATGCGAGAAGCATTGAGAATCACCGAGAAGGCCTTTGGCAAGGAAAGCCAACGGACGGCGGTCGAACTCAATGACCTAGGAGAGTTTTATAAACGGCTCGGCAGATACAGTGAAAGTGAGCCATTACTGAAAAGAGCGCTGCAAATTCACGAAAAGCTATTGGGGCTCGACAATGAGCAGACGATTATTTGCCTCAATAACCTAGGGGAGCTTTACAAGGCGACCCGCAACTACACTAGCGCTGAGCCACTGTTAAAGCAGGCTTTTCAGGCCGCCGAGAGAGTTTTGGGCCTGGAAAACGATTTAACCATAAGATTCCTTTCCAATCTGGGTCTTCTCTTCCAAGCGGAGGGTAAATATGTCGACGCCGAATCGCTTCTTCAACGCGCGCTCCAGATCCGTCAAAAGGTACTCGGTCCTGAGCACCCGGATACTGCGGCAAGTCTCGACAATCTTGCTCTTCTCTACGTCGCGGAGGGTGAATACGCCAAAGCCGAGCCATTGCTCAAACAAGCGCTTCAGAGCTTAGAGAAGAGCTTGGGCCCGGAACACCCTAAGACCGCGACGAGTTTGGATTCTCTCGGAACTCTATACAAGGAATTAGGTAGATACACCGAGGCCGAACCGCTGCTTCAACGGGCTCTTCAGATTCGCGAGAAAGTTTTCGGCCCATTCAGCTTGGACACGGGTGCAAGCCTCGAGGACCTAGGAGAACTTTACAGAGCCATGGCTGAGTACACCAAGGCTGAGCCACTTTTTGAACGGGCGCTCAACATCGCGCGAAAAGTTCTGGGCCCAGAGCATCCAGACATTGCCGCGATTCTCGACAATTTTGCAAGCGTTTACGAGGATGAAAGCGAGTATGCCAAAGCCGAGCCACTCCTTCTGGAGGCGCTCAAAATCCGAGAGAGAGTTCTGGGCTCGGAGCACCCGGATACGGCCTCGATATACCATAACTTGGGCTTACTCTATGAAGCGAAAGGCGAGTACGCCAAAGCCGAGCCGCTAGTTGAAAGGGCGCTCAGTATCACTCGGAAAACCTTGGGCCCAAAACACCCGGACACTGCCACCGATCTCATAACTTTAGCACTCCTTTATGAAGCGGAGCGCAAGTACGCCCAGGCCGAGCCCCTGCTTAAGCAGGGGCTTCAAATTCGACGAGAAGTTCTAGGTCCGGAGCATCCGGACACCGCGTCGAGCCTGGACGCATTGGGAAACTTTTACGTGGCTGCGGGCGAGTACGCCATAGCCGAGCCACTCTTGGAACAGGTGCTCCCGATTCGCCAGAAAGTTTTGGGGCCGAAGCATCCCGATACAGCCACGAGCATGCGAAATCTAGCAGTTCTCTATACGGCCCTTGGCGAGTACGCCAAAGCAGAGCCGCTGCTCGAGCAGGCGCTCCAAATTCGACGAGAAGTTCTGGGTCCCGAGCACTGGGAAACGGCTGAGAGCATCGGTAATTTGGCAAGCTTCTATGAGAATCTGGGCGACTATCCCGAGGCAGAGCCGCTCTTCAAACAGGCGTTGGAAATCGATCAGAAAGTTTTAGGGCCCCAGCACCCAGACACTGCTACGAGCTTGAATAACCTGGCAGGCCTTTATACCCGTCTAGAGGAGTACTCGAAAGCCGAACCTCTTTATCAACAGGCGCTCCAAATCTGGCAAAACGTCTTTGACCCGGACCATCCGCTGATCGCCACAGGCTCGAGCAATCTTGCAAGCCTTTACGCCCGTAGCGGTGAATACGCCAAAGCTGAACCCCTTTTTCAGCAGGCGCTCCAGATCCGAGAAAAGGCGCTGGGTCCGGAGCACCCAGACACCGCGAGCAGTCTTGGCAATTTGGCGAGCCTCTACCAGGTCTTGGGTCAATACGCCAAAGCCGAACCCCTATTTCAACAGGCGCTTCGAGTCCAGCAGAAGGTATTGCGGCCGAATAATCCCTATACGATTGAACTTTTCGGCAGTCTGGCGTTGGTTGAGTTTGAGCTTCGAAAAACGAACGAGGCGGAGCGTTTGGCGCGGCTCCAGACCGAGGGACAGATCGCCGTCCTGACGGACATTCTCTCCTTTACTTCAGAACAGCAACGCTTGGATTACCTGAATGTCTTTCATCCGTACCGGCTTTTCCCGTTTCTCAAAGGAAGCGACGCAGATCTGGCGTTAGCTATTCTTCGGTTCAAAGGTTTGGTTTTGGATTCGGTCATCGAGGATCGCATGCTCGCTGAAGGAGCGAAACAACCTGAGTACCAGGAGTTACTGAAGAAACTCCAGCAGGATCGAAGGGAGTTGAGCCAGTTGCGCTTGCAACCGCCCCAACAGCTTTCAAGCCAGGCGAACAATCGTATCCAGGAACTGGAGCAGGAACTAAAGCAGATCGAAGGTCAGTTCGCACAGCATGCTACCAGTCCCGGTCACGCACGCGACGCTTTGGGTGTGACGCTTAAGCAGGTGCAGATGCTCATTCCTAAAGACGGCGTGCTCGTCGAGTTCTTGCGTTACTCGCGATATGCCGGCGAAGATCGATTTGAACCAGAATACGGGGCTATCGTTTTGGGCTCAGAAGGAGTTCCCCTTTGGATACCCTTAGGTCCAGCCAGGAATATCGAAAACCTCGTCAAACACTACCAATCGCTGGTCCGAGATTCTTCTGATGAGAATGAAGTATCGGCAAATCTGCAGGCGCTTTCCCAAGCATTATGGGCGCCCGTTGAAAAAGCTATACCGGTCGGAACTAAGCAGGTCATTGTGAGCCCCGACCAGCAGCTGAATTTCGTTTCGTTCGCGACTTTGCTCTCCTCGCCAAATTGCTTTGTAGCCGAAAAATACCGAATTCAGTACGTCACGAGCGGCCGAGATCTTTTGCGGAAAACGATGCAGCATCCCACATCTGAGGTAGCACTTTTTGCGGCTCCAAATTTTTTCCTGAAACCGAAATTGTCAACACCCCAGGAGGGCGGAGCATCTGCTGAGGAGACAGCTCGCCTTTTCGCCCGTGAAAAAAGACACTTTACGGAATTAAGCTTCGGCCCGCTGGCCGGAACCCAAAAGGAAGGCACTGACCTCAGCAAAGCCTTTGACCGCTGGAACTGGAAAGCAAATCTGTTGACCGGCGAGCGTGCGACGAAAGCGGCACTTTTTGAGCTTCACTCGCCCTACATACTCCACCTGGCCACTCACGGCTTTTTTGCGCAAGGCGACCCGTCAGATACCGAGTCGAATGCCCGGACCTTCTTTGCTCTCGGGCAGAGCCTTAGCGGGGTCCCGTTCTTCAATAACCCGATGAACCTCAGCGGCGTGGCATTAGCCGGCGCGCAAAGCACTTTGGAAGCTTGGGCACGAGGCGAAAGGCCACCGCGCGATGATGATGGCATAGTAACCGCGGAAGATGTAAGCACCTTGGATCTCAGGGGGACCTGGCTGGTCACTCTGTCGGCTTGCGACACTGGGTGGGGTGAAACCAAAGCGGGAGAAGGTGTGATGGGGCTGCGGCGGGGATTTATCGAGGCCGGCGCACAAAACGTACTCATGACTCTTTGGCAGATCAACGATGACGTTACGGTTGAGATCATCAAGGACTTCTATGAAG
>Ga0210408_10002956_pt1 | contig 16007 bp, 30 predicted proteins | sample IncBWH4MmetaG_FD_155471 | JGI IMG/M metagenome (GOLD analysis project Ga0210408, IMG submission 155471) | Forest soil microbial communities from Barre Woods Harvard Forest LTER site, Petersham, Massachusetts, United States - Inc-BW-H-4-M | ecosystem: Environmental > Terrestrial > Soil >...
TGACATGAACCACGGCATCGACGGCTGGGGCGACCATATTCTTGAGTACAACAATGAGGTTTACAACTGTGGCAGATGCGTCCTGTTCGGGCCTGCCGTCTCGAACGATTTCGTCTTCCACGACAACTCGGTACACGACCTCGGGATATTCGACGGCACGGGCGTCCACGAGGACGGGATTCACCTCTTTCCAAGCGCGTCAGGGCAGCATGCGGACAATGTGGTGCTCTACAACAATCTCTGGTACAACCCCGGTACTGCGAATACGGCGTTTATGTATTTCGAGGGGCAGTTCGGGAATGGGACAAACGGTGCACAGCAGGTCTTCAACAACGTCTGCATCCTAGCGGCAAACCAAGCGGACTTCTGCATCGTGGCTGGGGAGGATACAGGGCAGAACACGGCCATCGTGGGCGCATTGTTCGCCAATAACACTTGCGTGGGCGGAGAGTATGGGCCGGTCTCCTATAATTGCTACACCATCAATTCTCAGTCCGGGGCGGCGGGATACACGAATTTCAGCTTCTACAATAACGTGCACATCCTCGGCGGACAGAAGACGGCTCCATTGCAGGGCAGCCTCATCAATATCGGAACGGGTTCCACCGTTGCGAACATCAACAACAACATGTACGAAGATGTTTTGACCGATGGCGGAGGCAGCAACGTATTCAGCTTTCACGGATCGAGTACGTCATCGTTCACGACGTGGAAAGGATTTCTGCCGGGTGGCTCTGGGCAGGATGCGGCGAGTGTTTTCGATACCGTTGCCAATCTGCATGTCTCGCTCACGACCGGGCAATTACAGGTTGGTTCTCTAGGGATCGGCGGCGGGAAGAATCTTACTAGTCTGGGCATCACGGCTCTGAATTGCGACAAGCCGGTAACTGTAGGGCCATTAGGAACAGGCGCATGTACATCCCGTCCCTCCGTAGGTGCCTGGGACATTGGCGCGTCTCAGTTCGGCACGGCTCCGGTCGTTCCTAGTCCTGCAGCTGGGATGTTCGCAGTAGCTATTTCAAAGAGTGTCAACAATCCAATTCAAGAGGTATCACAATGAAGAAGCTAGTTATCTTGCTGTTGCTCATTAACTTCGCGCTATGGTTTGAGTTGCGCGAGAAGACTGTATTCGCTCAGACTCCGCAGGTCGGCTCGATGGCCGCACCGCAGATGGTGAGCACACTTGCACAGTGCGGGCCGCTTCCGGGAGCTACAATCAGCTTTGGTGCGATCTTTTGCTTCGTGGATACCAACACACCGGCCACAGACAAGATGTACGTGTCTGAGGATAACGGGAAGACGTGGTTTCAGTGGCCTGCGCCCACAACGGCGACCGGAGGCGTGGCGTCGTTCAATGGCAGGACTGGGAACGTGCTACTCACCAAATCAGACGTGATTTCCACGGGGCTTACCGCAACTGTGACGGTAACACCGCCCACGGCCAGCACGACCGCGACCACGACTGTGAATGCTCCTCCGGCAACTGTTACCTTGCAATGAGAATGCTTGCCCTCATCCTCGCGCTGGCAGGCTGCTCTGCAGCCCAGATTTATACTGGGTCTACCAGCACGTCCGCGATCGCGCCGCCAGCTACACCTAACCTTGGCGGCCTGACGAACAATAATGCTACTTATACGGATACCGCGCTGGGCGTCACGTCTATTGGGTGGCGATGCACGGATTCAGTGTTTGTTCCGGGGAAGACTAACTCCACCTTTAGCGCCGGGCTGGGCGGCTCTGGAGACGCAGTGCAGTTGTTCAATGCCACCGCCACGGCTACACACTTCCTCGATAATGGCGGGAGCGGGTTCATTACGATGATGGACCCCGTAGGCCATACCTGCGGAGATTCCGTTCTCCACAAGGTCGTGACTGCGGATAAGAACTTGACGAATCCCGGCTCGTCTAGTACGAGCTATAACTTCGCGGCCGGCACGTTTGACTGGCTGAATCCGAACGTGTGGTACACCGTGGACCATAATCCAGATACCGGGAACCAGACCATCGGGGAGAAGTACACCTTCGCCAATCTCTCGACAGGGACGTTCAACGATAACGGTCACTTCGTAGACTTCGCCTTCGCTTTGCCGCTAGGGGCGAACGTCTCAGCGTGGCAGGCGAACCATGCGTACACGGCGGGGACGTACATCAAATTCACAGCTAGCTTTCCAGATTGGAGCACCGGTGCACATGCGCTGGGCGACTTAATCGTGCCGTTAACTAGCAATCCCTCAGGGTGCGCGTTCAAGGTGACGCTGGCGGGCACGTCTTCTGGAACTACGCCGACCAATTGGGGAGCGACCTGCGGCGGCAATACAGTAACTGATAGTGGTGGTGTGAAATGGCGCGGAATCGTTGGGCCTCCAGTATTCATTTTTCAATTGACCAGCGCCAGCGGCACGTCGGGAAGCTCGACGCCATCATTCGTGCCCGCCAACAACCATCCCGACCTAATGACTGGTCCGGGAATCGGAGCGACCCCCAGCGACAATGGCCTGACTTGGACCAACACAGGCCCAGCCATTCCGCCACAATGGTCATCGTTTGCGGGAATCTCGCAGGACGCAACCAAGCTCTGTCAAGCAATGTCTTCGGACTCTTACGGCTTCAACGGCATCTACACCACGTTCAACGCCGACCAGGGAAACGGAATATACGCGGCCTGCTACAACATTTTGACTAACATCTATGTGCTGCTGAATACCGCCACGGGATGGGTGTCGCAATCAACCTGCTCTGGTGGTAGTGGATACAACTGTGCTGGTGGGTCGTGGATCATGGCCCCGGTGGGGACGCTTTCCGCGATCACGGGCGTCTGCGGGTACCGGATTCACAACATGAAGGGGAACGCCACGATGGACTACCCCATCGTGGCTAGCCAAGCCGGGCTGGGCTGTACGCCCGCGTCTCCGGAACTAGTCTGGCGTCCCTTCCTGCCATTCAACAGTACTGCCTCGGGCCAATACACTCTCGCTGGGTTGAATCATTGGGCCATGGGAAACACGCATGTGCTCAATGTTGGGCAGAACTCTATTTTCGGACTGAACACGGGAGCCTATACCCAACTCTTCGACCTTACGAATCCGCAGGCTACTCCGGTTATCACGTGGCAGCCAACCTGTGGCTCAGCCCCGATTCCGCCCTGCCAGTTCAACAACGCCTACGACTCGCATCTTGGGATTCCAGGTATCAGCGACATAACTGGCGTGGCCTGCGGAACAGTTTTCAACTTCGCCACCCTCTTTCCGGTTCCGACCGTACCGTGGCAGGGAGAGGAAGTCTGCGTCAGCCTCGGGCCTACGTGGACCGCTGCAGGCCCGGTCGACCCGAACGCGAAACTTTATCGCTTCACGCATACTTTCAACGATGGCGCGAATCCCGGCTTCGCTACGCAGTTCGCAATCTCCCAAGTCAGCCAATTTGGGAGCAATGGCCAATTCATCGCGTGGGGGTCGGATTGGGGATGCACGCTCGGTACGACCGCTGGAGGTTCGCCCGCGAGCGAGTTGTGTGGGCCGCCATGGATTTCGGGGTTTGCCTTCCCGCTCAATTCCCTTGTCAGCCCAGTGTCGAATCAGAGTGGCTCGGGTTCACAGTTCGATGTGTTCAAGATTACCAACATTGGCAGCGGGACTAGCGGAACATCATTTCCCGGATTCTCGACGCCGAACGTGGCCTTCGCCAGTTGCACGACGGTCAACTGCACGCTGACGGATAACAACGGAATGGTGTACACAGACCAAGGACCAACGAACAACGGGCGTGGGGACGTTTTCATCGTGCAGGTCGCGCCGGCGCCGAATGCGACAGTGACAGCGCCAGCGGCGGGATTGTTTGCCAAGAATGGAGGAGTTAAATGAAAGTGTCTATGTTGCAGAACTATTTGACTACACTTTTCGGGGTACTAGCTGGGCTTCCGACCATCGTGCTCGGCTCAGGGGTTGTGCTTGATCCGAAGTGGAATCACTATCTACTGATCGCAGCAGGAATCGGTACGATTGGTCTGGGCGTCGTCGCCAAGGCGTTCAATGTTCACTCTACGGCGGCACAGGTTACCACGTCTACCACACAGAATCCACAAGTTGAAGCGGCTGCGATCGTACAGGCCAAGGTCGCTGCAATTGAAGCGCCTCAAGGAGGGGCGAAACCATGATTATCTACTTAAGCTTAGTCGTATGCGTCGTCGGACTTCTGATGTACGCACTATGCGTCAATCCCAAGCTACAGGAAATTGGCAGGCTGGCCTACGCCTGCGGACTACTGGCGTTTCTGCTGGAGTCCGTTCCGAGATTAGTGGGGCTGGGCGTAAGGTGACAAGTGGCCGATAAGAAGGAGGAGATTGAAGCTGAGATCGCCGAACTCAATAAGCTGCGCGAGCGGGCGGCGGAGTCTGGGCAGCCAGAGTGGGCGCAGCGGATCGATGTTCGGCTGGCAAAGCTGCGGGAGAAACTGGCTGATCTTCAGCCGCCCAAATAAGTTCCAAAAACCGAAAAGATTTATGTTCCGTGTCTCAAAAGCTCATTTAAGATTCATAGTGAGGAGCCATGCGGCATGACCTTCTGGGGCTACTTCTCGATACTGGGAGCTTTGAATGGTGGGCTTTTGCATCGGCTACATTGGCCATTGCTGTGGGTGGCATTCTTACTCTTGTTGTACAGCGCCGCTGGAGTCGCGAGGATGAGCAAGCGGCAAAAGAGCAGGCAGCTCTTAAGGCGGAACTTGGCCAACTCGGTCTCGGCCTTGCGGGAGAGCGTGAGGAGCGAAACCGAGACATTACCCGAGAAGCCAATGAGCGGAGAACAGAATGCGCAAGGTTGGGCCGGGACATTAGTAGCATCCGCGAGGCGTTTAATTACTACTGCGGCCAAATGGGTAAGGACCAGCCTAGGTTTGGGCCGGGGCAAGACTGAGGGCGCGTCGAAGTACGCTCCGATCGGATTCTGCGCTGCGTTTGCCCTAGGTTTAATAGTAGGCTTGAAATGGCCGCAGAACGAACGCTATACGTACTATGGCCTGCGAGTTCGGGAAGTCGTGGATAGTCAGACATGGAAGCTGATTTCCCCTGCAACTGGACCATTCACGGCTGATTTTTGCAGCGATGTAAGCAAATACCAACCGCAGGCTGGGTACGTTCTTTGCAAGATGCAAGTTGTGGATCGCGGATGTATGGACGTGCGGAAACAGCAGGACGGGTTTTGGTGGGTGAAAGATCGATTAAGCCAAAAGACGGTTGCGCTTGGAGATAATGATAGCTTCCAGCCGTGGCCAACATGCCTGAAAGATGAACCAATTGCCCAAGGAGGGCCAGATGCACGATAAGCCAGGAGTGGTGGAACTCGACGTGACTAGTGCCACCTTCGTTGCCGATCTTGAGCAAGCGCTGCAGGACGGCTACACGAAATTTTCCGAGCATGCAACCGTACTTGTGCTGACGCGGGGCTATGGGAGCCAAGGCCAGCAGTGAAAGGATAGCCAGCTACGATGACTGCATGGCAGATAATCATCGCAACTGCAGCCGTTGCACTTATCGGAAAGATCGTCTACGACTGGCTTTCTAACAGCCGAAAGCCGAGAGTTACTGATAGCGGAGGTCAGGACGTATCTTTCTGGATCGCCGAGTTTCAGGAAGTCAAGGATAAGATCGGCATGGTAAAAGAGGCAGTGACCAAAGGCGATATTGACCGTGCAACCATCGAAGCCTCAGTAGAGGCCGTGCAGCATACGGTAGACAGAATCGAACAGAAGATCAACAGTAGGCGAAGGTAGGAGAAAATATGAAGATCATGTTGCTTCTTACGTTGTTACTCTGCTCCGTCGCAGTATTCGCGGACGGCGATCCTGTACCGCAGTGCCCACCGGCCACCTGTCGCTGCTTTCCGGGGCCGTGCAAGCCGTGAAAATAACAGTCTTACGTGACATTTTTACCGACCAATCCGTTACCAGCGAAGTTCTGCTGGATGGAGAGCAGCGTTGGTTCGGAATTGAGCCTCCTAACCGTCCGCAGAAGCCATGTTGCATTCCAAGCGGAAATTACAAGCTTATCTTGGGTGATTCAGTCCATTTCAGCATGACTGTCCCGATGGTCCAAAATATCGAAGGGTTCACGGGAATAGAGATTCATCCAGGGAACTTTCCGCGCGACACGCATGGTTGCCTTTGCATTGGAGAAGGCCGCGGACCTGATGATGTCACGCAAAGCCGAATAGCCTTCGACCAGCTCATGGCCGAACTCTTAAAAGATCCAGACGACCTCACCATCACCTACGTTGGAGGAATGACACTATGAAAATCGTTAAGCCCTGCCTAGCTCTGATTCTCTGCTGCACCATGTTTCTCTCTGGTTGTGGATGGCTATCCACCGCTGAAAGTATTCTTTCGGCCGCCGCGCCCGCACTTTTGAATATCCTTCAAATCGTTGCCGTAGTGAACGGGCGTCCGATGGATTCTGGTTTGGCCGCGAAAATCAATGGCGATGCCGCGAACCTGAAGACTGTGCTTTCGGATTATGCCGCCGCGCAAGCCGCTGCTAAACCTGGAATGTGCCCACAACTCCAAGCAGCGCTTAATCTCTACGAGTCCGATCTGCCTCTCGTGATGCAGGTCGCTCAAGTCTCAGACCAGAATACGCAGAGCAAAATACTGATTCTTTCTGGGCTGATTGTGGGCGTGTTCAACACGTTGGAACCTCTAATCCCTGGATGTCAGGCACCGCCATCCGCATCAGTTCGCACTATGACGGCGAATCTTAATCTGCGACCCGCGACAGTAGACCTGCACACATTCATCCCTGCTTACAACGCTGCACTGACTTCTCCAACTGGCAATCCGACACTGGATGAAGCGACGAAGAGAATGAAACTTCATCGTCATAGCAAGGCAGTGCGAATCATCACATTTGGCATTGCGAAATGACTGAACTTGTCCTCTCTCCCGCAGGTCGGCGGTACGGCCTACTACCGTCACCGCCTGACCACCGCGATTTCGGCCTAGCATCTTTCTCTCAGCGCCTTATAACGCCTAGTTCTGGCTCAGTCGCCGACCTTGAGCCTTGGTGCGGGCCGGCGAAAGATCAAGGTAGGCTGGGAGGATGCACGGCCTTCGCTGGCACGGGGAACTTGGAATATCTCTACTGTCGATTCCAAGGCCAATCCATCATCCTCAGCCCGCTATTTCTCTATTACGTAGAACGGCAACTGGATGGCGATGTTGGAATTGATGGCGGCTCGACCGGACGAACGTCTTGCCGAGCGATGAGTCATTTTGGAGTGTGTCTTGAGACTGAAGATGTCTATGATCCTTTGCGCTTTTCGCTTCAACCAACCGCAGATCAAATTGCAGAAGCAATGAAGCACACTTCAGGTGCCTATCATTCACTCTCAACCGTGGCGGACATTCGTTCCTGTATCGCTACGGGCTATCCCTGCTTGGTGGGTTTCACTGTCTATGAATCCTTCGAGAACGAGCAAACCGCAAATACGGGCATCATGCCCCAACCAAACAAGGCGAAGGAGCGTGTCCTCGGCGGACACGAAGTTTTGTTTATTGGCTTTGACGATTCTAGGCAAGCTTTCAAAGTGCGAAATTCTTGGGGCGCAAACTGGGGCGACAAGGGTAATTTCTGGTTCCCTTATTCTGCGGCCGCAGATCCCGACATTCTCATAGATGGGTGGATTCAGCACCTCGGGAGAGCTTGGGCTTAACGTTCATGCCAGCCGCTTTTCTGCCAAGGGGCCGCATTCGCACGCCACATCATGCTGAGTTCCGTGTCCGTAGCAGCGCGGCTCTCTTAGGTACACGCGGGCCATCGGATTATGCGCTGCTTCATCCTTACCGCAAATAGCGCACCCGCTACCCGTATAAGTCGAATGAACCGTATATTCATGTGACTCCGCGGCAATCTCCAAGCGAACAGGCGCTTGCATATTGAAAAACGTATCTGCCCATTGCCGAAGCTCCTCGACCTGCCGCTCGTTCAGTCTCATGGCTCAACCTTCTGCCGGAAATGTCGGCCCGGTGTCGTACTCTCGATCCACTCCGCGTGCGTTGCAATAGGCGCAACGATAAACATGCTGCAGGATTCTAATCCAGACGTGCCAACAGGTCAGTCTCATGGCTCAACCCTGCGAATCGTTGATATTTGATCTCCGTAATTGCTCTGCACGAGATTTGGGCCGGGTGGGAACCATTTGTTGTCGTCATAGTCGCCGCGAAAGATGACGTTATGTGCGGCCCGAGTGCCATCAACGCGGACATTTAGTTTCAGGCCGCTCCAGAGAATCTTCCACGCGGTCTTGAAGCCCTTGAGTCGAATCGTTGTGCGGATGAACGGATCATCCAAGTCGCCGCCGTTAACTTGCTTATCCTCTTCATACATCCGCCACGAGAATTGCTTCTCGTGCGTTACAGCAGGTTCTTCCCTTCCCGTTGGAACCATGCCTCTGCCTCCTCTTTCGTCGCATCGAATTCGCCCGCAATTGCCCGATCTGCAAGGGCGCTGAAACCGTGCTGTGCCAATTCTCCAACTAGGCGGATAATCGGCGTGGCGCTGTTGCTCTCGAAGTCGGCAAACTCCCCGCCGCGTGCCCGCACAACCAACTCTTTCGGGCAACCAGCTTCTTCCATCGCTTTAGCCAACCGCTCTTTCGTGCTCATGGCAACTTCTCCCACTCAGGCTTCTCCGCGGCTAAAATATGTGTGACGAACTTGGCCGCAATTGGTGCAAATCAGCGCTCCGATTGGTTGCCGATCAATGTTCGTTTGCCCACATGTAGGACACTCCCAGAAAACTCTGTCATCATCTGGCCAATATCCCCGGCCTTCGGTCATGTAAAATGGCTCAGTCATCTGACCTAACCCCTCTGGCCAGTCCCTCAGAATTAACTGGCGCGTAGTCAAGTATGCAGGTGCCTTCATCGGCCCGGCTCTCCTTCGCCCTGCCGGTGAATCCCTGCCAATCTTTCTTCGGCGTGTTTCTGATAGGTGAGTCGGAAATTGTGGACGGCAATCAAACCATCGCCCCTTAGCGAATCCACGAGCTGGCGAATGGCTATTTCTAGCGTATCCAGAAGCCATACCCTGTCAGCAGGTGTCATCGCCTTCCACGCTCGCTTTCTTCAACTTTTCGTTTCACCCAATCCGGCCCAAACGGTTCGGAGGAAGGTGATAGTGCCCAACACACAAGCGTCATCAGACCGCACGCTCTGCAACGCAAAAGGCTTTTTCCAATGCAACCCTTGGCTGGTCTGCGATGGGAAAAATGCCAACGCAAGTATCTCGCGGCGAAGAAACGCTCGCAGTGAATACACTGCATTTCCATATCTTCATTGAACGCTGGGGCTATCATGTCGCTCATGGCTTCTCCGCCATCAGGCCGAACTTCTTCGTGATCGCCTGCCAGTCCGCGCGGGAGATAAAGATGCGCACAAGAGCGCCATGCCCAATCACCACGCCCGCAGAACCGTCGTCAGTTAATTCATAGACAACAGCTCCTCTAAAACTAAGACCTCGCGAGGGCAGCACGTACCGCTCCGGCTCGTTGCGCTTCTCTTCTTCCGCGATCTGCTCGGGCTTTTGTTCTGGTGCGTTGCTCATGGCTTCTCCTTTGCCAGTTGTTCGTTTCGGCAATTCGTGCATTCGATGTCGGCGTCCGCACAGGGAGTGTAGCTGAGCGCAAGCCCTAACACGCTCGCTAATCTTTGGATCTTTAAGTGGTGCTCCAAGCACGCCGCAGTATCCTGGCCCGGCCAATGGACAATTACAGTAGCTTTTGTGGTCATGGTTTCCCTTCACCCTCCCTCAACGCCCGCAATTTCCGCCTATACGCACGCCATGTTTTCTTCCAGTTGCGGGCATTGTTTCTTGCACTGCATCTCTGCCGTTGATTGATGGAAAAATTCCGCGTTCGGTAATTTCTCATCGCCTCTTTTCCGCCTTTAATGCTATTCTGCGCAATTTATCAGCGGCTCTGGCGGCGGCGGCTTGGGTCCGATGCGATGAAATAACAACTCTCCATGCCATATCCGCACACCAAATCGGAGTAACAATCCACGATTTATAAGAAGAACGGACCGCTACATCCCTCATTATCATTCCCCCTGCGACAATACTCATGGCTGTCCTTCACCCTCCCTCAACGCCCCAGCCGGTTACTTTTTCCTAGTAACAAGAAAGCAAAATATAAATAGCAGCAGCATACAAGTGCCCCACGTATTGAATTGAATCCAACTTAATTTATCTAACATCTCAGGCGTCATAGCTGTCCTTCACCCTCCGGTGTCCCCGCGACAATCTTGAATCCATCCTCGTATAGCGCATCCAATGCGGCTTTCAGCAGATCGCAAATGAATACTGGCTGTTCATCAGTCGTCATCACGCTACCATCAGGCAGGATGTCCACAGGTGGCGGATCGACACCGTTTAGCATTGTCTCAAGTTCCGCGATGGTAGGGCGCGTAACTTTATCCCTCTTGCGGCGATCTCTGAATCGCTTCCGCATCGCAATCTCCATGACTAGTTCGGCGCGATCTCTTACTGGCCTAGGTGAGGCAGCTTGTTGTCCTGCATTCCTTACTTGATCCGTGTCGCTCATTTGCCTGTATCCCCCTTCTCCGGCCTAAATTTTATCCACGCGGGCAACGCTCTTGCCACGGCATTACCCGGTCCGGTGTGCGCGGCGGTTGCGGTGAAGCATGTCCTTGCACGACCACATAGTGTTAATGGATCGCCCGCTGTCCCTGTGGGATGCTGCCCACTTTACGGAACACCCGCGTGGAATCTTGGTACTCATTTCTTCGTCTCCGTTCCTCCCGCAGCCCAGGTTTTGTGCCGCTCGCATTCTGGGCAGCCTGGCGTATGCACGGCCTCTTGGTGATTGTGGACAAAGTGCTTCTCCGGGGACTCAGCCAAAGCTGCCCCGACCCGCGCACGCTTGATTGCGCCGAGCAAGAAGTCACGATTAGCCGGAATCGATCGTGATATGTAGCGTGTTGCAGCTTCGCATAATTCGTCAATCGCGGCTGCGCTCTGTACGGGAGCCTCCGATGTTACTTCCGATTTCCCATCATTCCCATCTTTGCTTATCACTTTCTCGGTATCAGGAAGGTGATCCGCCTCGTCTAAGATTGCTTGCGCTCGGCAACGCCAGCAGTTCTTGTGATCTGGAGTATGGCCCTCGGACCACTTCTGGTCTACCTGTCCGCACCAGTCGCGCAGGAAACGAAGGGCGAAGGATTCAATGGGACTGGGCTGTACGAGAAGGCGAGCCTCGGAGAATGCACGCAATGCTCCTTCCAGTTTCAATTGCACTTGTTCATGACTGAGATCGTCGTCAATCACCCACCTATGATGCAATCCCAATATCGTCTGGATTCCAAGTTCCTGCTCTTCGCTCACCGCTGCCTCCTGGCTCCGCACCGCACACAGTAGGTCTCACGAATCCATCCAGCCATGACTTCGCCGTCGTCCCATACATCCCCCTCAAGGTGCTGGGCGATCTCTTCCGCCACGGAGCGGACGAATGTGGCAAGCATCACAGGCGTAGCAATAATGTCTCCGCCCCTAGACCGATAATCCTTTAGGAAGTCCAGCGCCTGCTGCTCCAGCGTCTTGCTCTCTGTATCAGCCATTGGCCCTCCGACTTTCCGCCGTATCCGCATCAATCATTGAAACATTCCCACCTTCATCCGTGAACCAGTAGTAGCGTTCTCCGTTCAATATGCCAACCGCTGCTACTTTCCCCCAAGGTCGAACGATCACACCTAAATCTATAATTGCCTTCGGCTCAGCGCTCATCGGGCACGCTCCCGCCGTCGTAAGTTCGTTTCATCATGTCCGCTGCGAACCTGAGACGTTGCCAGTAATACGGCGCAAGTTCTTCCCGTTTTGCTTCAAGAGCATATTTGTAGGCAAATTCCACAATGTCTTGAAGGTTCAGTCTGATCTCTACTTGTCGCGCCACTTCGATCACGGAGTATCACCCTTACACTCGCAGCAACAATTCCACAGTTTGCATAAATCACATTTGCTTCTCCCACAGGATAAGCAGAGAATCTGTTTCCCGCTGTAGGTAAGACTCAAAACGTACAACGCAGTCTTTGTTACGCGCTAACAACCGGGCGCACGAGAACTTGTTGGTGAATCCTCAAAGAACATGGCGGGCCGGACTTGATACCGACTTCCGATTTTAGTCGCTTCGGATTTTGGCCTCGATAGCCATTTCACGACATTAAAGCGACGGAGCCGTGCCTACCTTCCAACGCTCCAAGACCTGCGTGTCCTTCCACGCCGCCGCCATGTTCTCTCAAGACTCACTCCTCGTAAACAACCCGTCGTCAGCTTTGACTGTGGACGCACTAACTTCTGTCGTCTTCTCCACGCCATCTTCATACTTCCGCCCATCGACTTCTCTTACGTCTTCAATATACTGCGTCACGGCTCCTGGCTTCGCGCTCTTGTCACCAGAGACATCCGGAAAGTAGTACAGCGTGACCTTGCTCCCCGACTTCACTGTCTGTAGCGCCGCGAACAGATGCTTGTGATAGCACTCGAACTTATTATTCCTTCCGTTCGGGACTTCGTGATAATCTGGCAGGCCGCCAATGCCAAGAATCATGCGCTGCGCACCGTTTGCAGTCGACTGAATCCCGGTAACGGCGATCACCGTCCCAGTCAGTTCAAACCATTCTACGATTTGCTTCTTTTTATTCTTTCCTACTTCGATCTCAGCATCGAAAGCCTCGATCGTCGGTGAGTCACATTTGATCTCAGTGCGTGGCGCAGCTGCCGCCTTTGCTTCGCTGTGGCCATGCGCTGCTTCTGGGTCAACTGGCACGGTCGCCGCTTTCGCCTTCGCCGTTTCAGCATCCTTGTAATACTGCTGCACGCTATCCGGATCGTCAAAATTGTACTTGCCCTTCGCGTGAAGCAGTTCCACGCGCCAATAAATCTTGCCCTTGGATTCCGGCCTGTCACTCGCATGTTTTGACGCCGTGAAACGCAACGTCTCGCCTTCCGACTTGATGAGCACCGCAATGATGCCGGGGTTCTCGACGGCAAACCACTCCTGGCGTTCTTTCTTCCCTTCCAGGCGCTTCAGCAGCAACGCCCCGATGCCAGTATTCTTAACGTTTGGCTCGAACTCGACAACAGTACCCGAAAATTCCGTCGGCGTCGATTCATCCGACTGCTCTTCCTGTGCTTCATTTTTGCCGGCATCCATCTCCTCGGCAGGCGTGCTGCTGTAGCCAGCCATCACCGCAACCCAAGCCATGACATTCCGTAGAGCCTTGGCGGCTGCGCGAGTATTGCCCGTAATCATTACTTGACCGTCTTGCTCCATCACCCAAGTGCCATACTTCGTTGTTGGGCACCATACGTCTTGCAATCCAGATGCATTTATCTTTACTGCTCTGAGAACGCAATGACGATTTGCTCTAAGAGTTTGTCTTATGAACGGACCTTCAATGTCAAAACAACCGTCAGTCTCAACCTGTGGCAACCCCAGAGCCAACCCTTCTAAAGCGCAAAGCAGCCTGAAGCAATGAAGTACGTACCCCTCTTTCTGCCCGAATACACGAGTCATGCCTGATCTATTCTCTCCAGTGACTTGATGTCCGTCCCCACGTAGCATGGCATTCAACATTGATTTTCTTGCATCGGCGCTGAGACGAGAAATCAACGCAGGAAGATCTCTTTCAAGATTCGAGATTGCAGCTTTCTCGAATAAAGCATCTGTAAATGCCTGCCTTAGCCAGAATCTAGCTGACTCCTTTGTCCTGTAAGTTTTTCCAGTCGGGAACGTGCGAATCTTAGCCGGAGTGGTCGACTCAGAACAAACATTTTCAACTAAATCTCTAATTTCTGCCGTAATAGCTTTAGTCTGATCAATATGAATGCGCCATTTGAATGATGGCGTTTCCACGATACAACCGTCGGTCAAGATCCACCCTATAATCGCGGCTTCTCGTGGTGTAATCTCAGAACTGCCGCCGGGCGCGCTAGCTGCCATAACGATTGCATTACTGAAACCTTTCCCGTGCTTCATCATTTCGTTTGTTTTAATCAGCGAACGAGAATTTGAACCATGGAGTCTGATCGCCCATGAATGATCTGGCGTGCAATCTGTCCTCAGCGAACGAGACTCGATCATCACAGTTGGCTGTTGTGAATAAACTGCTATAGCCTCCAGCGGCGTCCAATAGCAACGATCAGTGGCGCAGTCGTACCCCAATACTGATTCTCCCGGCTTTGTCTGATTCCAGAGTTTGAAACCATCCGCAGTAAGGATTTTTGCTCTCAGTGGCACACATTGAGCCATCGACGCCAGCTGAAACATGGGCACCTTCTCCGTGCCAATCAGCCTGCGCTCCTTCTTGGGACGCTTCTTGCCATCTTTTTTCGGATTAGGTTCCCAAATTATCTGATCCTTGCCAGGGTCCTCGATTGAGACGCCACCGTTCTTGAGACAGTACACGTAAGCGTACTTCGGGCGGCAGCTCCACTTTTCCTCATCATTCATACAGAAAGCCGTAGCGCGTGATCTTATGACGCCATCTCGATCCAGCACGACTGCAGAGGCCTTGAACCCTTGAACTTCGCCCATGACGACCGGCTCGGCATCACCGTCTTCTTTGACGCTGTAGCCCCAGAACCGACCACAGAGCTGCCAGTCCTCAAAACGCAGATAGGTCTTCCCGTTGAAAACCACCTTGTCTGGGTTCTTTTCGATGATGTTCCGCAGCTCTTGTGCCGCAATGCGCGCTTCTTCCAAAACTTTATCTGGCGGACGTTGAATGACGAGGGATTCGTGTGACCGTAAAGCGATGGCTTCAGATGTCCGGTTTTCCAGAACAGCTTCAGCGTCAATAGTTGCGGGACTCGCGTCTTTTCGTTTTGCCATTCTAAAATAGTACACGTAACAAACAGATTGTCAAGACCGTTTTCGCTTCACGGCCCCAAGCGCATCCTTCCACAATTTGAGAGACAATTGAGCTTCAGTCAGCTTGCGTATCTTCCTGCGCCTCTTTTGATGCTTTTTGAATGCCACCTGCTCAGCCTTGATGCGAACAAGAGTCGCCTGCCGCATTCGCGCTTCATCCTGTGGCGTGATGGCGAGCCGACGCGCGATCCATGCCCTGTGCGCCTCGAAGGGATCGAAGCCAGGCTTCAGTAGGTCGGCAGCGGTATAGGGTTGGTCAATCCAAGAATCGTCGTAATCTATGACGCGCGACGGCATTGGTCATCGCGTCTTACGACCGCCTCGCAGGACAGTGAAGGGGCCGCGCACGCCAGCGCAGAATTTCTCAGATACGCAAAGCGCCATACGCACAATTTCTTCTACTGGGCGCTTGATCACATTCGCATTTGTGACCTCCATCACTCCTAGCGCATATGAGGAACCGCTTCCGACAGCATTGAACAAGTCACGCGATTCCCGAACCTGATAATCGCTGTCCACGGCGAAGATCCTGCCTTGGAAGCCGACAAGAAATACGCCGCCTTCGGCGCGCTCATGCTCCTTCTTTTCCCAGCCGCCCTCTGACAGCGTCTTGCGCACATCGTCGATAAATCCAGTCGCCATCCACTCCAGTGGGTCGAAACCAGCCAACAATGGAAACCCAAGTCTCGGCTGCATGCGATACCGCAACAGCTGCCCCATGCGGGGGCTGGACGTATAGCCGATGATATACGCGCCGTTCACAAATACTTTGCTGTCGGCGCGCGTCTCCAGGTCCCAATTGCTCACGCCAGCAGAATCGCCGCCTATCACCACTTCGTCGCCATCGACCATCGCGCAAATGCAGGTCATTTAAGCCTCGCTACCACACATTGCGTACATTGCTTCTCATTGGACCAAAAGTGCCGCACCACGTCGAAGTGGCTGCGCATGTACTTGTCGAACTCCTCGAAGTTCCACTCGCGCACGTGGCAGCGGTTTCGCGGCGGCCCGAATGTCTTGTCCGTTGGATGGAAGTAGCGGTCCACCAGGTCGCGGTCCGGAGTGCTAATCA
>Ga0210408_10002958_pt1 | contig 16002 bp, 10 predicted proteins | sample IncBWH4MmetaG_FD_155471 | JGI IMG/M metagenome (GOLD analysis project Ga0210408, IMG submission 155471) | Forest soil microbial communities from Barre Woods Harvard Forest LTER site, Petersham, Massachusetts, United States - Inc-BW-H-4-M | ecosystem: Environmental > Terrestrial > Soil >...
ATTTCAAGATTAAGTGAAAGAGGCGAAACAAGAATTGACGACCAGGTTTCGGAAGCAGCAATGGAAGATCGTAAAAAAGGAGGATATTTTTAACCACACAGTCATGCTGAACTTGTTTCAGCATCTTTTAGAATATGGACATATTAAGATTTATAACTGCAGGAAGTGTTGATGACGGCAAAAGCACGTTGATAGGAAGATTATTGTATGATAGCAAATCTATTTTAGCTGATCAGTTAGCAGCAATTGAAAAACAAAGTAAGAATAAAGAGAACGGAGAAATTGATCTGGCAATTCTCACGGATGGTTTACGTGCTGAACGTGAACAGGGAATTACTATTGATGTCGCATACAAATATTTCTCGACACCAAAACGTAAATTTATTATTGCAGATGCACCCGGTCACATTCAGTACACGCGCAATATGGTTACCGGCGCAAGTAATTCTGACTTGGTTGTAATTTTAATTGATGCACGAAAAGGAGTTATAGAACAAACCAAACGTCATTCACTTATTGCTGCACTCTTAGCTTTACCGCATGTTGTGGTTGCCATTAATAAAATGGATCTGGTAAATTATGATGAGAATGTTTACAACACTATAGTTAAAGATTACAAAAATGTTCAGGAACAATTAGGAATTAAAGACCCGAAATTTATTCCAATCAGCGCTTTAAGCGGAGAAAATATTGTTGATCCGTCAGCCAATATGAAATGGTACAAAGGCGAAACACTTTTAACACTATTGGAAAATGTTGAATTAATAAATGACATTAATTTAACCGATGCGCGTTTTCCTGTTCAATATGTTATCCGCCCTCAAACTGACGAGCTACATGATTACCGTGGCTACGCCGGAAAATTAACGAGTGGTATTTTAAAAGTGGGAGATAAAATTTCTGTTCTGCCCGCAGGATTAAGCAGCACAATCAAATTAATTGAAAAAGACGGCAAGCCTGTTGATGAAGCATTCGCTCCTCAAAGCATAATTATTCATTTGGCAGATGATGTAGATGTTAGTCGTGGCGATGTAATTGTTAAGGAAGAAAATATTCCTACAGTTACCCAAGACATAGAAGTAATGTTATGTTGGATGGATACCAAAGCCATGGAAGTTGGTTCAAAGTATTTAATTCAGCATAACAATAAACAGATCCGTTGCGCTGTAAAAGGAATTGAATATAAACTGGATGTTAATACACTCGAAAAACAAACATCAGTTTCTTCAGCGCAATTAAACGATGTGTGTAAAGTCACTCTCAAAACGGCCCGACCAATAGCTGTAGATAGTTACAAGAAACTCCGCTCTAATGGCGGGGCCATTCTTATTGATGAAACCAGCTACGTTACTGTTGGTGCTTGCATAATTCAGTAAACTTAAAGGGGGTAAAAGATTAGTAAAATTCACTATATTTACTAAGTAAATTCATTACTATGAAAGCAAAAGTTATTATCGTTTCATTAATTGCATGTGCAGCCGTTGCTGCATTATCTTATTTTTCTCTAAATGCATTATGGCTTTACGTTTTAGTATTACCAATAGTTGTACTTGCAATTTCAGATGTATTTCAAACATCACAATCTCTAAAACATAATTTTCCTGTTATAGGACGCATGCGCTGGTGGGCTGAGTGGCTTCGTCCTAAAGTGTATCAATATTTTATTGAATCAGATACCGATGGCGCACCTTTTAACCGCTTAAGCAGAAATGTAATTTATCAGCGCGCAAAAAAAGTAAATGATACAACACCTTTTGGTACACAATTAAATGTTTACGAAACAGGATACGAATGGCTCAACCATTCTATAAATCCTTTGCATCACGATAAAGTAGATAATAATCCAAGAATTTTAGTTGGCGGTCCGGATTGTTTGAAACCATATTCTGCCAGTGTTTTAAATATTTCGGCAATGAGTTACGGGTCGCTTAGTAAAAACGCGATAATGGCTTTGAATGGCGGCGCAAAATTAGATGGCTTTGCACATAATACAGGGGAGGGAGGATTGAGTCCTTACCATTTATCACCCGGAGGAGATGTGATCTGGCAAATTGGTACAGGATATTTTGGTTGCAGGCATAAAGACGGAACTTTTAATTATGAAGCATTTGCAGAACGTTCTCAATTGCCAAATGTAAAAATGGTAGAGATAAAATTATCGCAAGGCGCAAAACCCGGACATGGCGGAATTTTACCGGCTGCAAAAGTAACAGATGAAATTGCAAAGATCCGTTTGGTTGAAAAAGGAAAAGATGTTCTATCACCACCATATCACACTGCATTCGATACCCCAATAGGTTTATTGGAATTTGTAAAAAAATTGCGCGACCTCAGCGGAGGAAAACCGGTTGGATTTAAATTATGCATCGGACAAAAAAATCAATTCATTGCTATTTGTAAAGCCATGATAAAAACGGGCATCACACCTGATTTTATTACTGTTGATGGCGGCGAAGGCGGAACAGGTGCTGCGCCGTTAGAGTTTAGTAATTCGGTTGGAATGCCTTTACGCGATGCATTAGCATTTGTTTATGATGCACTGCATGGTTTCGGATTAAAAAAACATATTAAAATCATTGCTTCCGGAAAAGTTCACACCGGTTTTGATATTGTAAAAAACATTGCGCTTGGCGCGGATATGTGTAATTGCGCACGTGCTATGATGATCGCTGTTGGCTGCATTCAGGCTTTAGAGTGTAACACCAATACTTGTCCAACAGGTGTAGCAACACAAAACCCTAAATTATATGCGGGCTTAGATGTCGATAATAAAAAAGTACGCGTTGCAAATTACCATCACGAAACAATAAAAGCTGCAGTAGAATTAATGGCAGCAGCAGGAATTCCTCATCCCGATAAACTACACCGTTCACATATTTACCGAAGGGTAAGTGCTAATCAAATTCAAACCTACGCCGAGATGTATCCTTATTTATTAAAAGGTTCATTGCTGGAGGCCCCATATCCTCAAGGATGGGAGCTTAACATTATGCATAGTCATGAAGACACCTTTGATCACGCTATCAAGTACGCCTAATCACCTCAGACTTATTAGATTATACTAACAATTTTATTAAAAACAAGGCAAATACTTAATTTTGCACAAAACGAATGTGTATCATATGATCCGGGAACTTAGCGAGCAAGAGATTTTAAGAAGAGAGAAACTTAGTGAGATAAGAAGTTTAGGTATTGATCCGTATCCTGCTGAAGAATTTCCAATAAACGTAAATGCAGCAGACATCAAAGAAAATTACGAACGCGATAAATTAAATTATAAAGATATTTCTTTTGCCGGTCGCATCATGAGTGTGCGTGATATGGGTAAAGCAGCTTTCGCTGTATTACAAGATTCAAGCGGAAGAATTCAAATTTATATTAAGCGTGATGAAGTTTGTCCGGGCGATGATAAAACATTATACGATTCTCTCTGGAAAAAATTATTGGATATTGGTGATATCATTGGCGTGAAAGGCTATGTGTTCACAACCAAAACAGGAGAAATTTCCATTCACGTTTCTACATTTAAATTATTAAGCAAAGCCTTAAAGCCTTTACCAATTGTAAAAACAGATGCGGATGGAAATTCGTTTGACGAAGTTACCGATCCTGAATTCCGTTACCGTCAGCGCTATGTTGATCTGATCATTAATCCAAAAGTCAAAAAAACATTCGAGCAGCGTACGCAAATGATGAACACGATTCGTCAGTATTTGAATGATGCCGGCGCTTTAGAAGTTGATACGCCTGTATTGCAAAGTATTCCCGGTGGCGCAATTGCCCGTCCGTTTGTAACACATCATAATGCACTTGATATTCCATTGTATTTACGCATTGCCAACGAATTATATTTAAAACGTTTAATTGTCGGTGGTTTTGATTGGGTATATGAATTCAGCCGCAATTTCAGAAATGAAGGGATGGACCGCACACACAATCCTGAATTCACGATTCTGGAATTTTACGTTGCTTACCGCGATTATTTCTGGATGATGAATGTTACTGAAAAATTATTGGAAAAAATTGCAATTGACTTACACGGAACAACCGATGTTACTGTTGGAGATAAAACAATTAGTTTCGCGGCACCATTTAAACGCATAAGTATTTTAGATGCCATTAAAGAACATACCGGAATTGATGCCGGTAAAATGGATGAAGCAGAACTGCGCGAAGAATGTAAAAAATTACATTTGGAAATTGACAACAGCATGGGCAAAGCTAAATTGATAGATACTATTTTTGGAGAGAAATGCGAAGGCAATTTTATTCAGCCGACATTTATTATTGATTATCCTGTTGAGATGAGTCCGCTTACAAAAAAACACAGAACAACTTCGGGATTAGTTGAACGTTTTGAATTAATGATTAACGGTAAGGAAATAGCAAATGCATATTCCGAACTTAATGATCCGATAGATCAGCGCGAGCGTTTTGAAGAACAAGTAAAATTAATGGAGCGCGGTGATGATGAGGCGATGTTCATCGATGAAGATTTTTTGCGCTCTTTAGAATACGGAATGCCGCCAACAGCAGGAATTGGAATTGGAATTGACAGGCTGTGTATGTTAATTACAAATCAACCATCCATTCAAGATGTGTTGTTGTTCCCAACCATGCGCCCCGAGAAAAATGAAGTAGCGAATGAAACTGAATAATTGTTTCGGATGAAAATAAATAAAATAATAATTGTCGCGCTAACCTTTTTGGTTCTTCTTGCTTGTAATGAACCTGAAAAACCAAAGGTAGTTGTTAAGCCAAGAGTTTTTCCGGAATATCATATTGCGCTCGACGAAATTATCAGAACCAAAGCGGGCGTAATACGCGGCATCAACTTAAATAGTTCCGGTGATAGCATTAAAAAAGCGGAAGCAACTATGCCGCTCGAAGCTGAAAAAGACAGATTGTATTTTGAATTTAAAGTGGACAGCTTAACTAATTATTCAATAGAATATACTTTGCTTAATGATAGCCTTGAAGAAGTGAATTTGCAAGTTAACTGTAACGATCCGGAAATCGGCTCAAAAATTTATGCCGATTTAAAAGACTACTACGAAAAAAAATTGCCGAATCCAATGGAAGATCAGGGGCAGGTAGTTTACAATTGTTTCGAAGGACAACGAAAGCCTTTTGTGATCTCATTATCTGACAACAGCACACCTGTTAAAGGAATAATAAATCTTTTGATCTATAAGGATAAATAATTTTCTACTTTATCTTTTTCCACTTATTAAAAAAATAAATTAAATGTCCTGCTACAATTGCGATCACAAACCCAATTAGCCATATTGCGTTTTTTGCAGAGTTTGAGTACGCAGATTGGACAATTATGTAATTTAGAATCACAAGAAATAAAAGTATCCAGGTTTTTAAACTCCTCGTCATCTTAGAACCTAACTTGTATTGCGCGTCAATATCATTTTTTTGTGACGGGTAATTATATAAATGCGGATAGGCTGATACTACAGAGAAGATAATATATAACAAAAGAGAAACTCCAACACCAATCCATAACTGGTATTTCGACCCATATCTGTTTGGCTCACCTTTTAAATTAAAGTGCACAGGAACAGTATCAGGAAGCTCAGGAAGAGCAAATGCAACAATTAAAATACCGGCGAATAAAAACAAAACCGATATTATCTCTGCGATCTTATCATTCCTCTCCAATGGAATTTTCATCTAATAAAATTATTTATGAAACACCTGAAGATAACCTTTCAGTATTCGCGGCTTGGTTGGTTTAACCCGGAGTTCATTTACCGTACAGATGTAAAAATAAGTTCCTTCGCTGCAAAGCATATTGGTTTGAATTACTTTTCCATCCCAATTAAAGTAAGGATCGTTTGTATGATAAACTAATAATCCCCAACGGTTATAAACATACAGATCAATATTCTTAATTTGTTTCACCTTTATAGCTTTAAAGAAATCATTTACACCGTCGCCGTTAACTGTAATTACGTTTGGTAATTCAAACTCCGGACAATTATCAACGCAGGTAGCCTCAGCCATTATGCTTTGATTGAAAGAAGAATCTAAAGCCGTTACAACATAACAACCTGCAATAGATGTCAAACCATCAAAAACAAAACTGGTATCGTTCACAACATTTACTGAATCAATGAGAGTTAAAGGATCATCCACTATAGGTTTAAAATAAATAAAATATTTTATCACATCGTCCGAACAAACATGATTTGGATTATTCCAGGTCAGCCCAACAAATCCGGTTTGACAATCAGAAGTAATTGATAAAGTCGGAGAACACGGTGCAGTTAAATCAACCGCAGTAGCACAAACCTCCTCCGAATGATTAAACAATGGCCTGAAAATGGTTGTATCGCTATATTGACCTTTAGATAAAACTTTATAACAATAAGCCGCTCTGTTCACGACGTGATTTGAATCAATATAATTCAAGGCAGTTGTGCTATCCCATAAAGTAAATACAGTTTGACTTTGGGCTTTTCTGTAAATAAAATATTTGTAATTGTTCCACGGCACGTATTGTACCCAGCTTAATTTCATCTTCCGGTCGGCAGGGGTTACACTTAAGAAAACCGAACTCGCCGTTTGCGCCGAACCAACAAAAATACCATTTGCGTAAAAATCTAATTTGTAAATCCACAGGTCAACAACAGTATTAATATTAGAGTGCGTGAATGATGTATCACTAGCTTGATTTAAAGCTGCGAAATATGGTTTTGTTACGGAATAAACCTGCGAGTAAGTGCCAGTCAGTCCTTGTTTCGCTGACACGCGGAATTCATAAGGACCGGGTAAAATAGCTGTATCGAGAGCTGAAAGACTTGCAATAGGTTTGATCCAGCGGACAAAAATTTGTCCGGTAGAAGTGCTTGTTGCTAAAACATCAACATTAATAATAATAGGGACATCGCGTTTTAATTGCGCGCAAACCTGGTTGCTTGCATAACTTTGCGAACCATCAGCGTAAACAGCAACAACAAGATAACTATAATCTACACCATGTGCTAAACCAAGTCCGCCATTTGTATCTGTAAATGTTGTGTCGTTAATGGTAGGCGTTGATCCAATAAACGTAAAGCCTGATGATGGCGGCACGCCGGTTTCGCAAGGGCTATGTACCCAGGGAACACAATCATTTTTACGGTACACTTTGTAATAAGTCACCTTATTTCCTAAACCAACATTGTTACAAGCGCTTTTAGTCCAAACTAATTTTATGGATGTGCCCAACGGAGTTGCAGTTAAATTTTTAGGCGGAGGTCCGACCACCGTTATATTATAAGCTTTAAAATCGACAAGCTGAACGGGGCTGCCATCGTCTTCCGCTTTAATGGTTACCTGATAAGGAGAACTTCGCACATGAGCACAAGCTGTTTGCCAGGTAAAATTTCCTGTTACGGTTGACATAGCAACAGCTGTTGGGAAAGAAGCTATAGGCGGATTTGCATTAAAAGGACCTCCTGTTGCGGTGAGAGTAATAGTGTTTCCAGGGTCATCGGTAGCTTTAAAAGTTTTAGTGATTAAAGTTCCTGCAACAACGCAGGTATCAACCATGTTTGCAATATTTGGAGGATTGTTAGGACAAGGGCTTACAATGATCTGCATATCGCGCTCTACAAAACCCGTCTCTACCCAATTACCATCAAGATCTTTACGCCATTCTCTTATATAAAAAGCAACGTTGTATTCCCCGGGTTGTTGCGGGGAGCACCAGGTTAATGTTCCATGGCTATCAATTGCAAATGTTCCAAGAGAGCCGGCAGGAGGATAATAATAACCAGGAATAGTTACGCCAATTTGTCCGGTTGTGGGATTTTCCCCTTTACACATTACTAAATCATAAGACAAACTATCACCATCGGGGTCGTAAGCGCCAGGATTATGATAAAAACACTTTAATAAACATGCCTGATCAATAGGTTTACGGGTTAAAACCGGCGAATTATTCGGGCCCATAAACTGGTTAATGTTTAAAAGTGTTTCAATATAAAAAGGCTGATTAACTGAACTAGGAACGTTTATTACACCGCTGTTTCGGTTGCGGTCGAACATATAAATTAAGAAACGACCTGGTCCGCTATAGGTATGAACACAGGAGTATACGTTTTCTTTAACTCTTATGGGGGAGCTAATAATTATGGAACCGGTGTGAGAAACAGGACATTCAGCAGTAGACGCATCTAGGGGCCCATTTTGCCTTACTGCCTGACAGCTATCGCCATCACCAAAAAAAATGGTTAGTTTACAACGGTCGGCAACACTAGGCCCGTCATCAGTATAAGTAACAAGCGTAATGGAGTAAGTATAACCTGAGATCCATTTATAAGTAATTTCACCCGCGCGATTGTGAGTGGCTTTTAAGGAAAAAGCAATTCCGAAAAGAGCGATAATTAAAAAATATCGTACAAAACTCAACATCAATAAAATTGGTCAAAAAGCAGATATAAAGCTACAATTATTGTGCCAGAATAGCAATAAAAAGCCTTTGTATGTAAATAACGCCGTTTGGTCATTCTTAGTGCTTTTAACATGATAGATTTAGGATATTTTGTCTAAATACAGTTAGCCGACTGCTTTTTTGTTATAATTTTACCCGTTTTTAATCTACATCCCTAAATGGGAACCAACGGAAACGGTCATCACGACCATCAGCATTTAAACAAAATTACCCTCGGCGGCTTAATTGTTACCCTCGGAATTATCTATGGAGATATAGGAACATCACCGCTTTACGTATTAAAAGAAATTGTTGGCGATGGACCAATAAATGGTGATTTAGTAAAAGGCGCTATCTCCGCAATTTTTTGGACCCTTACACTACAAACCACCATCAAATACGTAATACTTACTTTAAGAGCGGACAATAATGGTGAGGGAGGAATATTTTCACTTTATACTTTAGTAAAACGTTGTAAACATAAATGGTTATTGGTTGCCGCAATAATTGGGGGAAGCGCACTATTAGCTGACGGAATTATTACACCGCCCATTTCGGTTGCAGCAGCAGTTGAGGGATTACGGATGGTTCCTGCATTTTCACACATAAATACGGTTCCAATTGTAATCGGAATTTTATTTCTTTTATTTTTAATTCAACAGATAGGAACAAAATGGGTTGGCCGGGCATTTGGCCCCATTATGTTTATATGGTTTTTAATGTTGGGTGTAGTTGGTGCAACACAACTGGCAACTAATTTTTCAGTATTACAAGCTTTTAATCCTTATTATACTTATAAACTTTTAGCAGAGCATCCGCAAGGAATTTTAATTTTAGGAGCTGTGTTTTTATGTACTACCGGCGCTGAAGCATTATATTCTGATCTGGGACACTGCGGCAGACAAAATATCAGGGTATCCTGGATATTTGTAAAAACAATGCTCGTGTTAAATTATTTTGGACAAGGCGCTTGGTTAATAGCTCATCAAGGCGAAAAATTAGCAGACCTTGGTTTCGGTGCAAATCCCTTTTTCTTAATAATGCCCAATGGTTTTATTATTGCGGGAATCATCATTGCTACAAGTGCGGCAGTAATTGCTTCGCAGGCATTAATAAGCGGATCGTTCACATTAATTAACGAAGCGATCCGGTTAAATCTTTGGCCAAAAGTAAGAGTAAAATATCCTTCTGAACTGAAAGGACAATTATACATTCCATCCATTAATTGGTTATTGTTGGCAGGGTGTGTTGGCATCACGCTTTATTTCAGGGAATCATCTTACATGGGCGCGGCTTATGGTCTTGCAATAATATTATGCATGTTAATGACAACCACGCTTCTTAATTTTTACATGCACTTAAAAAGATATAACGTGTTTCTTATTTATCTTATTATTTCTGTTTACCTGGTAATTGAGTCTGCTTTTTTGTATGCTAACTTAAGTAAGTTTACCCATGGCGGATGGATAACGCTTTTAATTGCTTCTGCATTAATTATGGTAATGAGTGTTTGGTACACAGCAAAAAAGATCGGACAACGCTATACCGACACAGTTAAGTTAGCGGATTACCAACAGTTTATTATTGATCTAAGCCGTGACGAATCTATCTCTAAGTATGCAACCCACTTGGTATATTTAACATCGGTAAATAATCCGGAAGAAATTGAACATAAAATAATTCACTCTATTTTACAGCGCCGCCCGAAGCGTGCCGATATTTATTGGTTTGTGCACGTAGATGTTGTAGACGAGCCTTACCGGATGGATTATAAAGTAAATCACATTGCGGAAGATGATATTATTAGAGTTGATTTTAAATTAGGATTCAGGGTTGCACCGCGCATTAATTTAATGTTCAGAAAAGTGGTAGAAGATCTGGTGGCGAATAAAGAAGTAGATATAAGAAGCCGTTACGACTCCTTAAACAAAAACAATATTAGCGGCGATTTTAAATTTGTGGTCGTTGAAAAATATTTATCATACGACAATGAAATTCCTATTTGGGAAAAATTAATTCTTAATACGTATTTCTTTATTAAGCAATTCAGTTTAACCGAAGCAAAAGCTTTCGGGTTAGACAGCAGCTCAGTGAAAGTAGAAAAATTCCCAATGATCTTTAAAGCGCCGCGCCTTATTAATTTAAAGAGACTTGAAGATAAAAAGCGGACCGAAGAAAACGTCTAAGCCGCAAAGCTAATTTCGGCTAAAGTCCCATTATCATTTGTAAAAACCATTTTACCATCCAGTTGGTCGGCCAGCATTTGAATTAGTTCCATGCCAAGACTATTTGATTTTATTTTTTTAGGATCAAATCCGCTGCCGGTATCATGCACGCCTAAAGTATAAACATTATCCGTTTCATTTTTTTGAAACGAAATAGTAATTGTACCTGAATCCATTTTTTTAAATGCGTGTTTGTAAGAGTTAGTCACCAGCTCGTTTACAATTAAGCCAAGCGGAATGGCTGTGTCCAGATCAATATTAACATTGTCGCATTTTAAATCAGCAATAATTTTGCAAGAGGCGCTGCTGTAAGATCTTTCTATTTGCGAAAGTAAGGTGTGAAGATAATCAGAAATAGAAACGTTCAGCATGTTGTTTTTGCTATACAATAATTGGTGGATGAGTGCCATCGAATTAATCCGTAAGCGGCTTTCCTGCAATACAATTTTAGCCTCTGAATTATCAATAGTTTCGGCTTGCAGGCTTAACATGCTTGAAATAATTTGAAGATTGTTTTTAACGCGGTGGTGGATCTCCTTTATTAAAAATTCTTTTTCTTTTAAAGCAGTTTCAATGGCGGTTTTTTGCTGAACTATATGTTTGTTTTTAATAAATAATTCAGCCTGCCTTCGCTTATTCATCTGGGTATTGATCACCAATAATAAAACCACAAAAAACAAGATCACGATCCCTAAAAGCAAATAGGAGCGTTGTGTTTTTTGGTGCTCGCCTATTAATTGATTATTCTGAATTATTTTTTCTTTTTCAATTAATAAATTTTCTTTTTGATATAACTCAAACGACACTTGCTGATTTATCAACTTACTTTCATTATCTACTTTGGTAATTGAATCTTTAAAATGAATGTACTTATCGTAAAATTCTGCTGCTTTGTTGAGGTTGCCTGTGTATTTATAATACTTGGCTTCAACTAACATATTATTTAGTGTTGGAGATAATTCTTCAATCTCTGCAATTAATGGCTTACAGCTATCAATATATTTACGGGCAAGATCATATTTTTTCAGTTCTAAATAACATTCTGCAATTAAATTATAACTGTTGGACGCGCTTAATAAATTATTTGCTTTTAAACTGTAATAAATATCTTTTTTCAGAGGGGCAATGGCTTCTTTAAATTGTTTCCGTTTGGCAAGTGCAGAAGCAATGTTCCCATCGATCAATCCACTAAAAAAATCGTAATATGTTTTGTCCTTATCGTATTTCCCTTTAGCGTCAACAAGTGTTTTTGCCTTATTAAAATAAAACACAGCACTATCTAAAATATTAGCGCGGTTAAAGTGAACGCCCATGTCGTTATAATAATTTCCCAATACGCTGGTGTCTTTCTGTTGGATTTTTGATTTTTGCATGAATTCTTTTCTTAACTCAAGAACCGATTCGGCATAAAGGCCCAGCTGCAAATAGATATAGCTTTTATTGGTCACAAAGGAAGCGCGTTGTTCGACAGGCATGCGCGGTTTTAATCTCTCCAATATTTCCTGTATTTCAAAAGCCTTATTGTAATTTCGTAATTTCATGTACGAAGGTGAAAGCATTCGGAATACAGTTAAACTATCTTGTAAATTTTGAGCATGAAACCGTAATCCGTTTTCAAGCACGAAAATAGATTTGTGATACTGACGGTTGTTCACTTCAACGCGCGCATCAATAATATCAAATAAAAATTTAGCCTCATTACTAACGGTTTTGTAATAAACGCGTTGTTTAATTGTAACGAGCGTGTCTTTAATAAACGGATAAACCTTCTCTAATTGTTCGTTACTAAGATTAGAAGTAAGAATAACCTTTTGTCTAAGATCAGCTTCATTAAAGGATTTAATAAAAGCATCTTTGGTAAAGGTTTGAGTAAAAACCAAAAACGGGAAAGCAATAAAAATATATACTAGTATCTGTCGCAAAAACATTTTAGCATTAGATGGTTAATGGGTAACAAATATAACCGTTTAGGTTTTAGATTTACACAAAATCAGAAATTTTATATGCCATGTTAAAAGTATGTAAGCTAACCTGCCCATCCATCACGGTCTAAACTGCGGTATTGTATGGCTTCGGCAATGTGATTTGGTAAAATATCTGCGGAATTATCTAGATCAGCAATTGTTCTTCCAACTTTTAAAATCCGGTCGTAAGCTCTTGCCGAGAGTCCAAGTTTTTCCATCGCGTTTTTTAGAAGTGTATTGCCTGCTGAACTTAAACTACAATATGTTTTTAATTCCTTCGTATGCATTTGAGCATTATTATATATTCCGGGCAAACCTGCAAAACGTAAAGTTTGTATTAACCGTGCGGCAATTACTCTTTCGCGGATATTTTTACTTGGCTCAGCACTTTGTTTATTGCTAAGTTCGTTAAACGGAACAGGTGTCACTTCAACATGCAGATCAATTCGGTCTAACAAAGGCCCTGAAATTTTAGTCAAATATTTTTGCACTACGCCCGGACCGCAAACACAATTTTTTTCGGGATGATTATAATAACCGCAAGGACAAGGATTCATGCTCGCTACAAGCATAAAACTGGCGGGATATTCAACACTAAATCTTGCTCTGCTAATGGTAACCGTTCTGTCTTCTAACGGTTGACGCATTACCTCCAGTACGCTTCTTTTAAATTCGGGCAGTTCATCCAAAAACAAAACGCCATTATGCGCCAATGAAATTTCGCCGGGCTGCGGATTGTTGCCTCCTCCAACTAACGCAACATCACTAATAGTATGATGCGGATTTCTGAATGGGCGCTGCGTAATTAAACCTGATTGACGAACAGTTTTTCCCGCTACGCTATGAATTTTTGTAGTTTCCAAAGCTTCTTCAACAGTAAGTGGGGGTAAAATGGAAGGCATGCGCTTACTCAACATTGTTTTTCCTGCTCCGGGCGGACCAATTAAAATAGCATTATGTCCGCCTGCAGCTGCAATCTCTAAAGCGCGTTTAATATTTTCTTGTCCTTTTACATCCGAAAAATCAAAAGTTGTATCATTTAATTTATTTGAAAAAGTTTCAGGGAGGTCAATTGATATTTTTTCTAAACCAATTCCATCATTAAAAAATTTTATGACCTGATTAATGTGATTTGCGCTGTAAACTTCTAAACCTTCAACAACGGCAGCTTCTGCGGCGTTTTGAGAAGGTAAGATCAAACCTTTAAAACAATCTTCTTTTGCTTTTATGGCAATAGGTAAACATCCCTTTATAGGACGAATTTCCCCATCTAAAGCGAGCTCTCCCATAATTGCATATTTATCAATGTTTTCAAGCGTGATGTGTTCTGAAGCTGCAAGCACACCAATGGCAATTGTAAGATCGTAAGCAGATCCTTCCTTTCGGATATCCGCTGGCGCCATATTAACTGTTATTTGTTTTCCGGGAATGGAAAAATTATTATTTCTTAACGCAGCATAAAGCCGCTGCTGACTTTCCTTTACCGCACTATCGGGTAAGCCCACAATAAAAAAATTTACACCTTGTCCAATGTTTACTTCAACAATTACTTTTGTGGCAGTTATACCCTGCACTGCATACCCGTAAGTTTTTACCAGCATGATTAATATTTTTCGCAAATAAACTACAAAATGTAACAGGCCGTGGCTATAATTTGTAGCAAATCGCTAATTCCTGAATAAAAACGCTTGGTAATATGCAGTATAAGCCTTATTTTTAAAACCTAATTAGCAAGATGTTTATGAAAAAGATATATACGCTTACACTTCTTACATGTTTGATCTCGGTTTGGACTGCGGCCCAAAATAAAGCCGAAGTTTTAGAGTTAAACTGTTACAATAAATGGTCAGTTAAATTTGAAGAACGCGGCGCTGAAGACGTGAAAGATGGTGTTTACACCGATGTTATTGTGTCGTTTCGCCAGGGAGCAAAAGCTAATTGTTATACCGGAAAGGTTGAAGTGATAGACGGAAAAATTGCTCATTTTTATACTGAAAATGTGGATGGACAATACACTCAGATCAATAAGCAATGGAAGCCTTCTTCACCAAAAGAAATAACTGTCATTAACGGAATCAGCGTAACCATGATAACGATTCATAATGAATTGATTAATGTTATCTGGCCCAACAAAATAAAGCCTAAGAAAGCCGCTCTTAAACGTGCTCCTGAACCGGAAGACGATTAAAAAACAAATTTTTCGTTAAAAACCTGTTTTTCAGACTATTTACTATTAAATAATTGTTTATTTTTGTGCCCCTGATTATTTAAAATAAGCAATATGCCAATGAATATTTCGAAGAAAGAAATCGATAAGCTGAACGCCGAAGTTGTTATTAACCTTGGTCCAACCGATTACGAAGAAAAAGTTAATGAAGCTATTAAAAAAGTTCAGCGCAGTGCTGCTCTTCCTGGATTCAGACCGGGAAAAGTACCGGCTAGTTTAATTAAAAAGCAATACGGAACTTCTATTTTAGTTGAAGAACTAAATAAAATTTTAAACGAGTCGCTTCATAAATATATCGACGAAAATAAAATAGAAATTCTTGGTAATCCATTACCAAAAGAAGAAACTCCTGTTGATTGGCAAAACCAAAAAGAATTTACGTTTACTTATCAATTAGGTTTAGCGCCGCAATTCGAAATTAAAATAGACAACAGTCATTCGTTCAATTACAAAAAAGTAAAAGTGGATGAAGAGCTTATTGAAAAATATATTAAAGATGTCCGTCGCAATCATGGAAAACCGGTTAATCCGGAAGTTGCAGGAGAGAAAGATGTTTTGTTTGTTGATATTGTTGAATTAGATTCTGCGAACGCAATTGTTCCGGGCGGCGTTTTTAAATCAACAAGCGTTGGTATCGACCGTTTGAAAAACGATGCGTTAAAATCAAAATTAGTCGGATTAAAAAAAGAAGATAAATTAGTTATTAATGTAAATGAACTTTACGAAACCGCTCTCGATAAGTCTGTTTCATTAGGCATCGATAAAGAAGCTGCAGAAAATTTTGCCGCTAATATTCAGTTAACTGTAAAAAATATTGCGCGTTTAGATGATGCCGATATAAATCAGGAATTGTTTGATAAAATTTATGGCGCAGGTAAAATCACTACCGAAGAAGAATTCAGAGCTAAAATAAAAGATGAACTTGGTTTAATGTTCAATCAGGATAGCGATCGCGATCTGCGCAAGGAAATAGAAAAAACATTAATTAATAAATTAAATCTTCAGTTGCCTGATGAGTTTTTAAAACGCTGGCTAATGGCGGTGAATGAAAAACCATTATCGAAAGAACAGCTTGAAAAAGAATATCCCGATTATTCTGACACGATGAAGTGGAGATTAATTGAAAACAAGATCATCAAGGATAATAACATCGCAGTG
>Ga0210408_10002959_pt1 | contig 15998 bp, 20 predicted proteins | sample IncBWH4MmetaG_FD_155471 | JGI IMG/M metagenome (GOLD analysis project Ga0210408, IMG submission 155471) | Forest soil microbial communities from Barre Woods Harvard Forest LTER site, Petersham, Massachusetts, United States - Inc-BW-H-4-M | ecosystem: Environmental > Terrestrial > Soil >...
TGACTCGGCCTTTGCCGCTGTCGTCTTCTTACCAGCTTTGGCTTTGTCGGTCTCCTTCTTGATACGCTCGCGCTCATCGATGGCCCTGACCGAGGCTCCGATTGCCGTCGCGGCAGTATCAAAGCTCTGCTGCAAGCTGACATGCAACGATGTGAAATTGTTAAGTGTGTCCACTAGCGCGGCATCGATCTCCGCAGGTGTGCCCGTCAGGCACAAGGGAGTGGTAAGCCCCTTGATCGCCTTCTCCGGGATGGGGGCTACTTCCTTGCTGTGGGAGTGCCCGATCTGGGTATTGGCTTTCTTGTCTGTCTCCGTTGCTTGCGGAATAACGTTCACTCGGATGCGCTGGTCACCGATAGGCGCCACTGTGATCGTGAGTGGACGATTTTGAAGCAACGGCATGAGTTCTGTGAACATGCAGTCTCCTTTTTAGGGTGGAATTTGGAAGTGGAGAGCGAAACGGTGTGAACCGGATATTCTGAATGGGAACTTTGCAACGAGTCGCTAGAGCAGCTGACCCTGAGCGCCAACCAGTTCCACCTCCCACTTGTGCTCGTCCGTCGGGTTGCGTGTTAGCCTGATTTGCGAAACATTGAGCTGTAGGGCGAGAGTCCTCGCGTTGAATTTCAATCCATCTTCGACCAACGCTACCAGGCTGGCGCGTGGACCTCGAAAATACTCGTTGACCGCTTGTTCCACTTCGCGGCGGTACCAGTCCAGCTGAGTTTCAAAGAGGTCGCCTTCGTCGGAAGCCGAAAAGGTTGCATAGATGAGGAACTCTTCGATGGGAAAGGGTCCCGCAAGTTGATCATTGTCCCAGGGACTGTTCTTCACGGCGACAAAGGAAACGGAATTGAGTTCCTCGGACTCTACGTGAACATAGGCAGGTATCACAATGATTCGGTTCTCTAGACCTTGTTGTTGCACGGTCAGGGCTAAGTCGATTTTGCACGGCCTTACATCCTCTGCGGGCAAAAGTTCGGCCTCTGGTCCCTCTTGAATCGTGACTTCTACATCAACCAGTCTGGGCAAGTTGTTGTACCAAGTGTAGCCTTCATAGCCTGGTGATTCGCGATACAGGACGTAGTCGAGTGTGGCGCCCGAATGCAGTGCTCCCTGCAATGTGTGGACATTGGTGACGAGGTCATCCACCAGCATGACGCGATTCAGATCAGAGACGGTGCGCGTCGTATTTTCCCCAAACATCTGATGGCTGTCGATGTCCGCAGCCAATGCCTGCCATGTCGTTAACAGGCACTCGGCTTCTGGAAGATCAATTCCGAGCTCTCTCGCTTCTTTCCAGTCTCTGAACGAAAGGACATGGCGCTGCTGCTTCTGAAAACACCGGAAGGCTGCTGCTCGCGCCTTTTTGAAAAAGTCTTGCAGGAAGTCGTTATGAATTATGTTACGCCGGTCCGGAAGCTGAAGCTTGATACGACCAGTCTCAAGCACATTGAACCGGGCATAGAGAGTAGTGCTTTGGCCATCCTCCATAAGTATGCCCGCAAAGTTCGCGAAGACTTCGCGAATTCGGGCGCCATAGAAGTTCCAGTTGTTGTCGTCGCCGTAATAACTCCAGTCGCGTTTGAACTCCGTGGCAAATCCGACTTCGATGCCATCAATCACCTCACGGTGAATAGCACCCTCCAAGAAGTCATATCTGGGCAGCACGTCTCCGTTAAGGCAAACTTCTAACGGGTAGAAGAGAGCCGCACGTTCCAGGGCTGCGGCGAGGCTCTCCTTCGAAGATGAGCGGGAGAAACGTAACCGGGTACCTCCAACACATGACTCACGGACTTCAACAACCGCATCTTCTGTGCCTACGAATGCCTCTGGCGAAATCTTCGCGTACTGATGGCCGCTGTAGACCTCGACTCCAGACAGGCACAGAGAGTAGAAGCCCATTCCAGCAGGATCTTCCGTCGCCTTCAGGTCTTCATTCCAACCCGATTCGCCTAACGTTAGCAACCGCTCGAAATCGCTAATGCCGCTTCCATCGTCCTGAATCTCCACCAGACATCGCATTGCGGAGACTTCTTCGATGCAGACATCGATTCGCGTGGCGGTAGCACGCCGGCTGTTTTGCAAAAGCTCAACAAATGTACCTTGGTCGTCGTTGCGGAATAGCCGGTCAGCCTTGGTCAGAATACCTTGGCCAATCTTGGCATGAATGGTGCGGCTGGTCTCTTGCATGCAGATTTGTCCTTGTGTTGAAGTAGTGACACTCGCTCGAAACTCGAAATTGGGGGATGTGAGTCAGTCCTCGTTGGGCAACATCAACGTGAGGCAGGGCTCTCCGTAGTCGCCAGGGCCGCTTACCGCCTTCAGCTGGACTAACCTTCGTTCTGGTCCTTCGGCCCGTTGCTCGTTGGTCCAATAACCCGACCCATTCGGCAGACAAACGAACTCGAACAGAAGCTCCGAACTCTCCGGATTTCGCCGTGCCGCAAGCGAGAACATCAAGATGACATCCCAATACCGGCCTTTGATGTCTTGCGATCCTCGAAACTGCTCTGACACCTCTACATAACGGTGAAACGCGGCGTTTGTCATGGCTACGTCATACACAACACCTGCATTCCGGTTGAGATCGTCAAAAGGGTCCTGCATACAATCGACTAACGTTCCATCCTCGATGGCTTCCCGGCGCGAATACACGCTGATGAGCGCAGTTCGCCCGAGCAGTGGATGATCAACGATGTCGCCAGCCTGAGGGGGCTCGGTCGTTTGTACGTCCTGACACCAGGGACGATGTTTCGTTACAGGGCGCCTGCAATTGGCGCAAAGTTGTTGGCCATCAGGACTGGAAGTAGTCATAACGCTGGGACCTCACGGAACTTGTTATGTGAATTAAAACGGCGAAGGTAGGGACAGCGCCCGAAGCAAGAATTCGTCGGAGAGCAGGGCCGTACAATCTTCCGGCAGTTCCTGAATCAACTCGGGCATGGCGATGTGTTTTCCTGGCTCACGCTGCCAGATGCGCTCTCGTGCTTCCATGATCGCGTGGGCCAGTCTTCTCGATGCCTGCGAGACATCAAACACGTCATGCCAAGCTTTTAGGCTTTCGTCGGTCTTGGTTTGTCGCTTGTATTCTGGCCAGGAGATTCTTCGATAAAGCCCCCGTACAACCCATCGTTGAAAGCACAACAAGTCTTTCCTCGTCCGGTCATAAACCATGGGATACGGTTCGATTCCTGAGTCCACCATTCGCCGAAAGCGATACCAGACGCGCTGCCACGTCTCTTTCTTGTCGAAGCCGATCAGCATGTACACACGAAGGTGACGTGGAGGGATTCCGGCGGCTTCGAGTTTGGCGACGCCGGCATAGAATTTTGCTTCCTCTCCAAGATTGTCCCAGGCCGTGTAGAGTCGTCTTTCCCTGAATCGAGTGTCGCGATACTCGATGGACGCGATCGCTGCTGCCGTTTCCTCCGTTATCATTCGAACGTTGATGCCCTGGGAGAGACACACGCGAAACTTGCCGTCGCGAATCTCCTTCACTCGATCTCGCCACTCAGGAACTCCAAAGAAATCGTTATCGAGAATATGCAGCGTGCGGGGCCACGGATCACCCCGCCATATCTGATAGATGCCATTGACTGATTGCGGTGCCCCTTCTTTCTTTCGGACAACGCAGAACTTGCATGAAAGTCTGCATCCACGCTGGGTGAAACCGATTGAGGCTTTGAAGTCGGGATAGCCGGAATAGTCGTAGCGCTCGTAGGACTTGCCTATTACCTGCTCGACGGTTGTATCGATGCCTGTTCCGGTGCCTCCCAGAATGCCCTGCGGCCACTGCTGCCGGAACATCTGAATCTTGGCCTGCGAAAAGGTGAAGATTGCCGAGCCATAAACCTGGTCATAAGAAGGCTCAAACAGGTCCGGCAGAATACGTCGAGTCACATGGACAGTGTCTCCACGGTCCAGATGCCACTTCGCTAGTTTCATGATGGCCAAATTAGGGAGAGAGCCATCGAGTTGCACCAGGCGGACGTTCACGGGTGCACCCCCCGTTTCAAATGGGTTTGGTAATTTCGGGTGTTGAGCGGCTCAGGGGAAAGGCGGCTACCACAGCGCGCGTCCGTGTTGCTGGTCCTGTTTACCGGTTGAGCCGTTGGTTTCCGACCGCACTCACCGCCTCGCCCGAGACACATACATTCGTTTCATTCGATCGTGGCACAGCGAACATGGTTCGCGAGCCTCGCGCTCCTCACACGTACGATCATCAATAACGTTGGAGCACTCTGTCGTCGCGGGGTGGTCTTCATCTGGTTCAAGCCCTCTCCGCAGTGCGGCGCTGTAGTCGCGAATGAAGTTGCAAGCCTGTTCCGCTGTGAAGTAGTCGGAGATCTCCTCGTCGTCCAATCCATGGTTAAAGAGGTCTGCGATCTTTTCGTCCCAGCCCGGCAGGCCCATTCGTCCCTGGGTTTCAATGCTGCCGATCGCAAGGAATTCCACTGCGGGTTGCATGATGTCATAGACTCGGCGTACCTCAACTCGGAGCCAGCCGTGTAGCTCATGCCACAATCGGCCCGAGAATACTGTTCGCTGGTCCGCGGCCATGGTCGGAATCAACTGAAGCGCATTCATGCGAAGCTCCGGTGAAAGACGATTCCACCATGCTTCGTAACGGACATCCCCCACCATTGCACTCCTCCTCTCGGCGTTGTATGTGTAAAATCTGATGTCAGCTAATCAGCGAACCCGTGGTCCAATTAGGGAAGGGATTCCGTGTGGATGTTCGAAACGCCGTGATTAACTCCCGTATCCGCGAGCGCCTTCGATAGAGCTCTTCTGCAAGCTGCATAAGGCCGTCTATGTCATGTTCGTACCACTCTCCGGGAATATTACCGGCACAGCGCCAAATTCTGATCTGCGCTCATCCGTTCTGCAAGGCTTAAGGTGGGCTCAAACGACTGCCAACCGGTTACGGATTGATAGACGAGCTTTGACCCATAGGTCCCGAGCAACGGCAAATCGGAAAAGGTCCACTCCCCACCATTGAAGCAATACCCATGGTCCACAAACGTAGCTGCATAGCGCGGCAGCCGCACGGGATTGAGTGCGAAGACGGCTTGTCGGCCATCACTATTGGCGGCCCACTTGTCCAAGACCAAAACTCGGGCGAAATCCCCCAGGTTCGTCACGTTGGTCAGGAAATTTTCCGGCAAGAAGTCAAACACCATTCTTCTTTCGGGATCGCTGACGTACCGGGAGGCAACCTGCCGGCCACTACTACAAGGCAGGCGTGTACCGCCAACATCGATGCAGAGGTCGGGTGTGCGATCAACGAGAGCCGCGCCAACGTCGATGACTTCCACTTCGGCCACTGGTAGTCCGAGACTTTTACCGAGCCGGCCGGCGAACATCTCATTAGCGAGCACTCTCAGGTGCTGAGGATTATTTTGAAATTTGGTCACGTAGTAGCTGCCATCTGAAGCTGAGAGGAGGTGTGCTTGCGAACCTCCGCGTAGACGTCGGATGTGCTGAATCGCACAAACAGCAGTACTCATCGTGATTTCCCCTGGAGTAAACGTGCAAATCGGAAGTTGGAGACGCAAACCGATTAGGAGAGACTGTGAACGGATTTAGTGTTCGGAAGGCTTTTCGCTGTCTGGGAAGCTGCCTTCGTCTACGAGTCCCACATTTGGAATCTGTCTCGCGAGGTTCCGCAGGAAGACTCTGTCATCTTCATTGAGGCTCCGGTCAAACACGAGTTCCCACGGAGTCGCATAGAGTGCGTAGTCAATTTCAGTCGTTACTCGGTAACCCTGGGATTCCAGCTTTCTTACTAGCGCAGCTGCACGAAAAGACTTGTGCAACGCAACTTGTACTGCTTCCGCAAGGATTGTGGCGAGTTCTGAATGCAACTGGTTCAAGATTTCCGGGAGATCTTCACGGGGAGTAGGCATAAGTCGACCGTGCTCTAGCTGAGGCTGCATCTCCTCAGCTGCACCCCGTGGTCGATCCACAATTGGTGCAGACGTAGCAAGAACCATTTCGTTTGGTGATCGAGCCGCAAATACGGCATCCAGGCGCGTCACTCGACTCCAGTGCTGCACAGCTCGTTTGGGCTAAGGTCTTTAGCGGCTTACATCCGGCTGAGGACGGCAACATATCTCTAGCGCTTTTTGGGCCGTCGCATCCGAATCTCAGTCGCAGCCACCTGAAGATGTAGTCCATGACGGAGGTGGCATATCCAATCTCTGAGCTCCCGGTCCACCCGGACGGCTCAAACCGAGTGTGGGAAAACTTCTCGCAATACAATCTTAACGGCACGCCGTGTTGCAGGCCGATCGAGATAGCTTGCGCGAAACTGCTGATGAACCCAGACAGTGTGGAGCCTTCCTTCGCCATTGTTATGAAAAGTTCGCCTGGCTGACGGTCGGGGTAGAGTCCAACTGTGATATATCCTTCCTGGCCGCCAACACTGAATTTGTGCGTCACAGAAGCGCGCTCGTCCGGCAAGCGGTTTCGCACTGCTCGCGGCGGGGAGTCGGTCGCCGGGTGATCGGTACCTGCCGCTGGTACCTTCGTCTGCGTGTCGGTAAGCACATTGTCCACTACTGCGTTGCCCATCGCCCTCACCTTTCAGCCCGGTTATTTTTCCTTGGCAATTTTGTGGACGATTTCTTGTTGTCGCTTGTCGCCAGTGCAGAGGCGGATAATGATGTGAAGGGAACCGACACCGTCTTTCCTGGAAGATCGCGGTTGCTCCCACGGTTTGCGGCTGACTCGAGCTGGGCCGTGGCGGTGAGTAGCAGTGCTTGGAGATCTTCGAGGTATCGTGCTGCCGCAATACAATCCGTGTCCGCACGTTGTCCTAGTCTTCGCACAAGGCCGCAAATCTCTAACCATCGCGGATAGGAGACGGTCACTCTTTCATCTTGGCGCCTGCCTTCTAGTTCGGCGCTCAGAGCCAGGAGTGCCCCTGCCAATGAGCTTGCATGGCAAATAGCACGCATACTTGAGCCTTCCCAAACCCCAATCGTGTAGCGCGGCGCCTCATTGACGTTGCCAGCGACATGGCTCAGAACTTGGAAAGCGAATTCCCGATTGCGAGATGTGATCGGACGACCGCCGTTACATGGCATGGACTCTCTCCTTTGGCTGATTCAGAGTGATGTTGTGGGGGCCACCCCCAGGGGCGGTCATTCCGTGAGCGCGACTTCGCGGCTGAGTCGACGGGAGCCTTAACTAGGCTCGCCGAAGCAAACTTCTAGATTGGCAACGTGACGACAGCGTTGCTGGACGGCCGATTCAGGTCTTCGACCACTTAGATTGCCTGCCTGATGTCTTCCTGACCTCGCTGGCATGGATCGCAGTGACCACACTGGCAGTTTCTGTTCAAAGGTTTCCAGGCAGTACTGTAGTGTGAGAATGACAAATTGGAGATCTTTCATACACTGACTTCGCATTCAGATGCCGATGGCTCTGGAACGCCCGAGGTGCCGTCAAAAAAGGGCTCGGGAAACGGGCGCAGGATCCAAGGCACGTACAGTGCGCCATTGAGGAGGGTGACTTTAACCAATGTTGGATCGATGTCGATACCGTACAGCCGGAGTGAATAATTCGAAGCGTGCATCAACATACGGCCGGAACCGACGGTTGGATCAAGAACAGTTTTGCTACGCTTGTCGCCCTTGTGCTCGGTCATCGTAAGTTGGACCATGAATTCGACGACGGAATGAGGCGTCGGATAGAACGCGTTCGGGTTCCACCTGCCTTTTTGCATCATGATCCACTCGCCGAAATAATCATACGGATGCAACAGCATCGGCACGAGATTAACCTGTCGATACAGACTCTCGTTTAGTTCAGGAGGCAAATCTGGCTCTTTGTCGGAATGACCAAAGCCCCACAGAAACCAGTCAAGCAGCTTGTCGACCGCCGCCCAGCCACTGGTGTGATGATCCACGAGATGAACCCACACGTCGAGATCTTTCATCGCCTGTTTGTCAGAAATGGCGGCGAAACTAATTCTTGGGATCGGCTCCTCGAGGAGCCTCCCTGCTGTCATAGTTCGGCACCAATAATCCCAACGCTGGCCCACTCCTGGGTGGACTTCCGCCATGAATCGGTAATACAGCAGCCAACCCCGGTACTGCCACGGCTTCTTAACGTCATCGATCAGCGGCACTCGACCGTGCTCGCGCATGAAGATGCTCCATTCGCAGTCTGCTTGCTCGGACGGGCAAGCTGTTTCTGATGGCGCTGAATGGTCAACTTCGTGATGTATGCGGAGCGAGTCTCCAGGTATGAGGGTTGGGACTGTCGGCCCAATCGAGTACGGGTCGTTGTTATCTGAGGCAGGCTGTATTGCGGTCGCGGGTTCGCGTCCATCTGCTTCCGAAAAAAAGAGAGAGAGCTGTTCGGTGGCTGGCTGCCTTTTCATGGCCTGGTTTCGCGTAGGGGCTAAGGGAGGAGTACCGTGCCCTGACATGCTTCAAAATGCGAAAAGCGAATTCTCGATTCCCCGCTGTTGAACGCACGAAGGTGTCGTTTCGGTAAGAGGAACGTAAAGAGGTTGAAACCTTACGCAGCGAATCGACTGACAGCCACTGCTATCGACACAGGTGGATGAACGGGGTCGGTGATGGAAACGGATGCCGAGCTCAAGCGTTCTGACGCTTTCGTCTTCTCAGCATCCTGACCAGATCTTCAAAGCGGGGAATCGGCACTGTTGGATAGTTCAGCCCGTTCATAGCGCCAATCGTCCCTGACGGATATTCATTTATCGGGTGATCATAGTCAACGAGCTTCAGGTCACCTGTCTCAAGATCTAACAACCGAATGGAAAACGTGCCGAACTCGCTCGCGAGCTTCTCATTTGCGTACTGGAAGTGAACTGTACATCCGATGCCGCACGGGCCCACAGCCTCGATTTTGCGTCCGATCGAACGAGAGAGAGCCTTGGCGAGCGGCTCGCAGATCTCAGTGAGCCAGTACGGAAGCTTGGTGGCGTCAATCCGCTCTTGCAACAATGCCTTGCGTTTTGTAAGAGCTGTGATGCGCCGTTCGCGGCTCCGTACGCGTCGCTGTGACACGGCACGTCTTTTCTTTGCCGAAGAGTACCGGCGCTGGTAACCTGCAAACAACGCATCGAGAGATGGGTTTGTCATTGGTATTTCCTTATTACGGCTTATGGAAGTTCCAAAGCTCTTGGCTCAGTCGGCGATGATCTTCACAGTCTCTCCGAAGGGAGCCGTTCTGCGGGAGTCAGTTACCCAAAGCACTGGATATGCTGGAGCAGAAGTCGGATACTTCTCGCACTCAAGGTCGCTTAAATAGATCATGCAGGCTGGAAGTACGTTGTTTTTCTCTACCCATTCAAAGACCGGACGAAAATTGGTGCCGCCGCCACCTTTGGGTTCGAGCACAATGGACTCGGATGGACCGAACTCCTGGGTCGCACTTACTTTCGCATCACAGTAGACGACGTGAATGAGCTCGGGTTGCGCCTGGTCTGAGATGGCCGAGATTTCTCCTGCAAACTGTTGGAGTTCTTTGGCTCCAATCGATCCTGATGTGTCCACACCGATAACGATCGTTCCGACTCCCTCGCGATGTACAGATGGCAAGTAAAGGCCTGATGCAACGAAACGCCGATTCGGAGGATTCCACCTGTAATCGGAAGGAACTGTCGCGGCAATAAACTCACGCAGAATAGCTCGCCAATCTTGTTTCGATTCGCGGGCATCTTTAAGAGGTCTGTCGACACCAGCGGCTTCGTGACCGCAGGCTTTCGCCATCCGCATGGCTTGCTCGGCAGCAATGGCCCATTCCTCCGCTTGCCGGGTAGTCTCAGCTTCTGAGGCAGGGTTTCCTTGGTCGTCACTAGCGTCCAATACTTCACCGAAGCCGCCAGGACGAGGTTCATTCAGATCATCCTCGTCAGTTGGAGTGTTATCTGGCGTTCCCCCGTTTGGATCTTGTTTAGCCGTATTGGGAGAGGAGGCTTGTGGGGACTGAGGTTGGTTGTTGCCGTCGCCTGACTTGCCTTGTGATTTCGGTCGCGGTGCGTCCGCCGGCGATCCTCCGTCACTCGGTTGCGGCTGAGATTGAGGAGATCCACCACCGCTGCTGCTCTGATCGAGAAGGCGAGAGTAAATCTCTTCGGCGGAGAGTCCTTCGTACTCCGGTTTGACGAGGGCGCCTGCCGGCAGCGTCAGACCATTGCCCACCACAAGAGGATTGATGGCATAGTCAGCGGCTTTGTTCCAGAGTCGCCGCTGGCGCTGGCCCCGGCGGCAATGATGTGCGAGAGCGCAATGCATTACTTCATGCGCAAGAACTCCTTGGACTTCTTCCGGTGTTAGCGAATCCACGAACGCAGGGTTGTAATAGATGACTTTGCCATTCGTGGCCATCGTGGGGATTGGCGCCGGAATGAGATTGAGTCGTAGGCAAAGGGTTGCGAAAAAGGGCTGCTGGAGCAAAAGCTGCACCCGTGCCCTGGTGAGTTTTAGTTCTGTGCTGTTCGTGGGTTTCATGAGATTAGGACTCGGGCGGTATCCTGATGCGTTCGCAGAGTGCGTCGATTTCTTCGCCGGTTAAGGGCTCGCAGTCTTCGAAGTGCTCCATATCCTTGATTCGAGTATCAGGGTCGTTGGGTAGGTAATCAGTCAGCTGGTGGGCCTGGAAGACGCGTAACGCAGCGAGGACCGTGCAGACTTCGTGGTAATCGAACTTCGGTGCTACATGCGGTTTCATCTGTTCACCTAATTCCCGTGTTCCAGCGGGCAGTGGGATGATTTTTGTTGTTCGCGGATCGGAACCAAGGTCATTCAAGCTAGGGCCGGCATCTCTGAACTCCTACCCCCATCACCGCTCTCGTCGACGTGATGTGGGCACCGTAGGTCGCGCGGTCGATTGCGCATGGCGACACGCGCCGGGCCGGCCCCTCCCGAAAGCCAGGGATGCTTGAATGATTCGCCTCCACGTGCATTCCAAAGGAATGACGCTTAGGCGAAAATCATCTTTGAGGACAGTTGTAGTTTTATTGATTGGGTGTTGTCGGTTGCACACCCATGTAGGCCGCCATACGCTCGGCGATGTCCGCTGCCGCTTTCGCGGTGTCCACGCGCAAGCTCTCAGACTTTTTCAGTTCCTTTGTATCCACCAGGAGAGAGCGGCGGACTTCGTTCGCCAATCGGTCCAGCCCTGAGTCGCGGGCAATGTTGAGTTTGGGGAGTACATCGACAATCTCCACAATGTTTTCGACCATCGCTTTGTAGAGTTTCGGCTTGCTTCCGCTTTGGGCTGCGTTGTATTCGGCCATGCGCACTGACATGTGAGAAACAACGTTGTACAGCCGCTGCCAAAGCTCGCGTGTTCCGACCCTGAGCGAAGCCTGGATCGACTCCTCAAGCTGCCGCTTGATGCGGTGTCGTTCTTCGTCCCCGATCGCGACCCTGAAGTCATCCGCGTCGTGCAATGGCAGCACGTTAGTCTTAAATGAGAACCACTTTCTTAGTTCGTCGGGGAAGGTTAAGCGCAGGACGTCTCCCTCTTTCCGTATTCCGGGATAGTCCTCGACGTTGAACAACGTTCCGAGCCTGCTCTGATTCCTGACGAGTGCCTCAAACCTATTTTCAAACCTAGAGACTGCGGCTTTGAAATTCGCTTCATGGAGCTTCATCGTTTCGACGTGCTCCATGTATGCCGCTGCGGGAAGTGCGCGGTATCCGTCATCGAACCAAGGAAGAGTGAGAAATGCGTGGTCGCGCCGGGCCTGGCTGACGGCCCTGGTGATCTCCTTCATTTCCTTTCGAGGGATCAAGCGTTTATTGAAACGTCCCGCATCCTTCTCCGCCTGATGAATTTCTGCGATCTCCTCAGAGGCTTGAGGGTCATATTTGTAGCCGGGCCATGTGCCAATGCTGAGGCTGCATAACATGGCTTTTGAAGACAGCGAGGTGTCTTTCGGAGGTACTGGAATGTCGAGTGGGAACAGAGATGATTGTGGAACGGCCATTGTAGTCATGCTGGGTTTCCTTTTCAGGTGAGTTGAATTAAGCGATTACGTTGTGATTGGCGACCGCCCATTGGGTGTAAGCGGCAGTGTGCCGCACATCGGGTTGGCGGCTGGAAGCGTCGCGCACGCAGAGCACTCCAAATTCTGCCGGCATGCGCTTCAAGTACTGGCAGATCCGGTCAAAGTTTGTGTCGGTAGCGTAGTACGAGAGGGCGCTGGCTACTGCAAACTGGGCACCAGCGTTGTCCGGAACCGGTTCGCGATCTGGATTCAACAGAATCGCATCGATGTTGGGAAGGTTGCGAAAAGTGCTCAAGAATGCAGTGAACTCGGTTGCGGCGCCATCGCCCACCGTTCCCGCGATCAGATCGTGCTCGATTTGCGGTGCAGGTGACTCGTCCAGAATCTTAGAGACGAATGCCCAGGAGCGCGGCGAAGGAAACGCGTTCGCGTCTCGATTGAACTCGCTGAGCAACTCCGGCTTGAACCGAAGGAACGCAATGACCTCTGGCCGGATAGACGTACGCACCGCCCATTCGCACCATTCCTGCAGATCGACCTCAAATGTTAAATGCGTAAACCTGTTTCGGAGCGGGGCGGGCATGCGGGAGGTTACGCCGCGATCCGACTCTCGATTTCCGGCCGCCACAATAGCCCAACCGTCAGGCAGGGTGTATTCGCCCAGCTTTCGATCCAATACCAGTTGGTAAAAGCTGGCTTGTACCATGGGCGCGGCTGCGTTTAGCTCGTCCAGGAACAAGATCCCAGTGCCCTCTCGGGGAAGGAAGTCGGGGGTGGCCCACTGTGCTCGATGGTCAGCGGAGAGATACGGGAGTCCGCGGAGATCAACTGGATCAAGAAGGAGCGCTCGTACATCCTTAAGAGGCACATCCTTTTCACCGGCAACCTGTCGCACGACGTCAGATTTCCCGATTCCTGGTGGTCCCCAGATGAAGACTGGCTGTCGAGCGTCAAAGAGTAGATGGAGTGATTGAGCTACTCCAGATGCATTCATGAGTTTTTACCTCTGCGGGTAGATTGGACTTTGGCGCTGCTATGGGCAGCAGCATAAACAATGATTGGTGGGGCCGGCTCTCACTTGACCTTCAGGATGTCATTCGCTTTCCACGTTGGACCAAGAACAGCCAGCACTTGTTCTGCTGCGAAATTCGTTTCGACGTAGACGTGCTCTGTACCCAGCAGGTACACAGACATGCCAGCATTCACAAGCCGTCGCCCGGTTGCTTCCACTAATGGCGGACCGCAGTACACGCGGAATCTGTTCTTCAATTCGTTTGGCATCTGGCCTGGACCTTAGGGCAAACCCTGCGGGCGCGCGCGGTGGGTAGCCCAGCTCTCATAGCAGCGACTGCTGTCATGGCCGAGCGGTTGTGTGGAGGACTTGAAATCGAGGTGGAGAAGGAACTTGGCTATTGCCGCGGCGAAACTGGCTCCGGCAAAGAAGACTGCTAAGGATAGAAACATGTGATTTTCTCGATTGTTGGGAATGACATGCTCGAAGGTAATTGTCAGATTTCGGAACTGGAAACGCTGCACCACGAGAGTGAATTGCAGGTTCCTTCAGACTTAGGCTGCGCCAGCGAATCGAAGAGAGAGCCTTGTTCGGGAGGCACGGCGCGTCTGCGGGCTCTGCGCGAAGTCACCACATGGCGGGGCGTTCTCCAAATGAGACCTAACCTCCGGCTATTCTCGCGGGCTCGCTGCGCTCCGACTCCATGGTTCACTCCATTGCATTCGCAGTGACAGTCCTTGCCTCTCGCGTCGTAACATTTCGCATTGCATCTACCTGCGCTCATGGTGCACCCTTCGCTTCTGGGACACTTCGGCCATCGGTCATGGAAAAGTTGCGCACAGCGAGAACTTACGCTTAGGGCAGGTCACAGTGACAAGAAGTAGGGGCGGGGAAATGAAAGCGATGTTTTACAACTCGCTGCGAGTATCACGTCTGGACAGAGGGAGTTCCTTATTCCAGCCTGTGCGCCTCAAGTAGTTCTTCATCTCATCGCTGAGGCCGTCAAAGTATTCTTCGGCATCGTGACTGTCTCGATCCTCGAACGCGTCACAATCGCAGATTTCATAACGATCGTCACTGAGTCCAACGACTTCCTGCACAAGGCCGCCTTGGCAGATGATGAATACTTGCTGCTTTCGAGACTCACCCGTGACGCATGCAGCGGTCGCGTCGATCGCGGAAGACAGGTTACGGACGGCGGCAGCCAGATCACCTTTCTCCCAGCTATTCACCACCTTGCAGGCAGATTCGAGAAGACCATCCACGAAGCTCGGCGGCAGAATGGCTGCGGTCTCCAGAGTTTTGATCACAAAGGACGCTCGCTCTTTTTCTGTCATCGATTGAGGAACATCGAAACCGGAGTCTGAGAATCGGCGTAGGAGAGTCTCAACAAGTAATTCAAGAATGGGTGCCATGCTTTTTGCCTTTCCAGCAATCTGAATGGGTTGAAGTTTGTTTGTGCTCATGCATGTTCGAGAGTGGGACTTCTGAACTGCAGAAGGGACAGGAGTGCTCGGAGCCGGGTATTCTTACGAAGATTTGGCCGCGTACGGAGGTTATCGGCAGAGACGAAGGAAAGTTCCTAGAGAGCGACAGCAAAGAAGGCGACGCGCAGAAACACTCTGCTGCCATCTTCGTGCCCTTTTGCCTAAAATCTGCGAACTGGCTACAGACATCCACCAGTTCATCGCCTACGTCTTCTTGAGTCAGCCGCTTTGGTATACCGAAAAGTTGCAGAGAGCGGGTGGGTGCGTCACTTACTCCTCCAAATTCCGTCACTACTCAATGGGCTTCCTCAACTACGAATAGCTCTTGCTGTTGAACAGCGGATTTTGATTGTCCAAGTGCCCGCGCGCATCGACACGATAGGATTCAAAATCTCCGATGTCCGCAGGGCGCACGTGATCCCAGGGGGAGATATACACCGGCCCATTAAAGGGATTGTGGCCGCCTCTGAGAACACTCCCGGCCAACACTCCGAACACAGAAGGGTAGGACGCAGTCACATACCCCAACGTATTTTCATTAATCACGAGATACGAAACCCTGCTAGGGCCGTATTCCTCAGACATTGGCCGTCGCTCCTGATATCGAAATAATGCAGTTATGGCTGGATGCCAGCGGCTCTCTCCAGAGCCACTACCAGTGTTTTCAAGGTGTCGAGGTCCCTGATTTCGGTGACGGCGTTTAAGTCCAGTGAACGGAAAATTTCGGATACGACTGATTCGCTCAGCTTGTCTCGCGCAATGCCAACTCTCTTCAAGCCACGAAGTGCGCCGTGCATGTGTAACAGAACCTTGTGTTGAACCGATATTTCTCTGATCTCGGTGGGTTTCCAAACCCTTGCCAGACTTTTGAGGAGCCCTCGATAGAGACTGCTCCCGAGGTCCTTTTCCATGGCAAGAATCTCTTGAACCACGTTCTTCCCTCTCGCACTTGTCTGAGCCTGGGATTCGCACGTTCTGTTTTGAGCGTTATCGAGCGCCGCAGTGGGAGGCGGTTCAGTGTGGGGTGGAGCAGGTCGCAGTCCCCGGCGCCATCCCGCCGGAGTAGCCCACTCCGGGAGTGCAGGAATTGCGTTCGGTCGATTTTGACGATCAAGGAATAGCCAGGAGCCTTCGAAGTAGTAGAGGTAACGGCCTAGACCGAAACAGGCACAAGCCCGTTTGAAGGCCTGCGCCTCGGCACTCGTCGCGGCATATTCCTTGTTTGCCCATTCCTCTCCCGTAGCCGAGTGGACGCCAAGGTCCGGGATGCTCAATTGACACCTAACCACAATCTTTTGAGGAGTTGAGGTCACATCGTAGGTGTCAGTCCAGCCGATCGGAGTCAGGAGCAGATTGAGCCGGTCCTTGTACGCCCGAGGATCGGCATAGGGTAAAACAAATCCTTGCGCTCGACGGTGAACAGTCTGCGTCTTATGGGACCGCCACTTCACGAGGGATGGATCGAATGGGATTTGCAACTCTTCAAGGAGCATGGTTTTGG
>Ga0210408_10002960_pt1 | contig 15987 bp, 12 predicted proteins | sample IncBWH4MmetaG_FD_155471 | JGI IMG/M metagenome (GOLD analysis project Ga0210408, IMG submission 155471) | Forest soil microbial communities from Barre Woods Harvard Forest LTER site, Petersham, Massachusetts, United States - Inc-BW-H-4-M | ecosystem: Environmental > Terrestrial > Soil >...
CCTGTTGGCACCTGTCGCATGAGCAAGGCGGATGACCCCACGACCGTCGTCACGCCCGACTTGCGGGTCAAGGGGATCGACGGCCTCCGGATCATGGACGCCTCCATTATGCCCAGGATCATCAGCGCCAACACGAACGCCACCGTCATGGCGATCGCCGACAAGGGCGTCGATCTTCTGACCGGGACTTACACAGGGCGCGTTGCCCCCGCGCAGTAACCGGACGCCATAGCCCTCGAGGCTCGCCGCTCATTTGTCAGGGCGACGGCCTGGACGCCGATCAGGCTGAGCGGCGCGACGGCAATTTGCCTTTCGCTAGTCGCTTGATGCACTGTTGTCGACGACGGGCCATTGGGCGGGACAGGCTTTTTGTCGAAGGCGAAATCCCATTTTCCGGCTGTAGCTCAAACGGTGGGTTTTGGTCTAAGAAGGTCGAAAATGCTTTGTGTTTCAATAGGGATTGACTGCCTCCCTCTCCGCCATATCATATTGAAATATAAGGTAAATGTTTGTTTTTAGATGTTGGCCCCGGATTGATTCCAGGCGGGACAGGGTTTGGAGCGTGATCCGCTCTGAAATTCGGTCGAGAGCCGAGCTTAACTGCGCTTCGCCGTTGTTTCTGCACTTCACACCAACGAGATATCGCGCACAGACCCATTGGTACAGGTCGACTATGCGCGCGTCGTAGATTTGGATGTTGGGGCGAGCAAATAGGACATCTGCGTGATCAGAGTGGTCACCATTTCGGAGCGCGCAGGCATTTCCGGTCAGTTGAGGTCCGCTTTTGACCCCCATTTCCGACATCAATCGGGCACGATCCGTGGTCGTGTAAGCGAACCAAGAGCTTGCTTGGAGACTGCATCGAGGATCATTCTCACTACATGCTTCGCAATCTCCACCTGACCGCACTGCGCGCCTTTGAAGCGGCGACACGTACCGGATCGTTTCGCTTAGCGGCTGATGACCTCGGCTTGACGCCGAGCGCGGTTAGTCATGCCATCCGTGGCCTCGAACAGGATCTCGGAACCGTGCTGTTCGAACGTGAAGGCCGCAGCATCCGGCTGACGCCAGAGGGCGAGACCTTGATGCGGCATGTCGAACGAGGCTTCGGCGAGCTGCATCTCGGTTTGGGCAGCGTCGCGGCGAGGAAGCCCCAGTTGTTGAAGTTGCATTGTGCGCCAAGCTTCGCCGCGCAGTGGCTTGTTCCGCGACTACGTAAACTTCTCGCAGAATGTTCAGGACTCGAACTAAGGCTCGCGACCGGCACGGACTATACCAAGTTCGTCGCCGACGAGTTCGATGCCGACATCGTCTATGGCGTCCCCGCGACCGATTACTACGGGACCTTGAAGCAGCAAGGTTTGATTGTCCTGCCGCTCGGAACGGAAGTGGTGACGCCGATGTGCGCTCCTTCGATCGCCCCCGAGATACGATCCCCCGGTGATTTGCTGAAGCAGACACTAATCGAAAGTGACAACAAGAAGGTGCGTTGGCCGGCTTGGTTCGCAGCGAATGGACTCGTCGCGCCGCTTCCGAACGGGCCACGTTTCGATCGCAGCTTCATGTCACTGAGTGCCGCCGCAGACGAGATCGGGGTCGCCCTTGAGTCCACGCTCCTTGCCGAGCGCGAGATCGCATCCGGCCGCCTCGTGCGACCGCTTCAGGGAGTGAGCGAGGACGTCGTCTACACCGGGCACTGGCTGGTCTTTCCGCGGTCAAAGCGATTCGCGCGATCGATGGTGACATTCATAAGCTGGCTCACGAAGCAACTCGGCCTCGACATCAATCTCGCGACCCTCGATGAGGTCACCTCCGGTCAAATCTCGACGCCTGTTCTGCGAGCCAAGGCGCCCTTAGTCGATAGGTGAACTCAAGTCTTCATTCCAAGGGAATTTCTCGTTTGTCGGTGAACGGAGCGCAATGATAGATCGCTCCTAACACTGATAGGGAGGAATTCATGCTGCTGACCAACAAGACCGCCGTGATCTCAGGGGCGGCAAGCCCACGCGGGATCGGCCGCGCCACAGCGCGGCTGTTCGCGAACCACGGGGCGCGGGTCGCCATCCTCGATCTGGACGCCGCTGCGGCCAAGGGCGCGGCCGAGGAACTTGGCTCTGATCATATCGGAATTGGCTGCGACGTCGGCGACCTCACCAAATGTCGTCAGGCGGCCGAGCAGGCCATCGCAGCCTTTGGCAAGATCGACATTCTCATCAATAACGCCGGCATCTCCCAGCCGCTCAAGCTGATGGATATTGCGCCCGAGAATTGGCAGCTCGTGGTCGATGTCAACTTGACCGGTGTGCTCTACCTGAGCCAGGCGTTCATCCCGCACATGCGAACGCGCAAACAGGGCTCGATTGCCTGCATGTCCTCCGTCTCCGCCCAGCGCGGCGGCGGAATCTTCGGCGGGCCTCACTATTCCGCCGCCAAGGCCGGTGTCCTGGGTCTCGCCAAGGCGATGGCCCGCGAACTCGGACCGGATGGCATCCGCGTCAACAGCGTGACGCCAGGTCTTATCCAGACGGACATCACGGGCGGCAAGCTCACGCCCGAGATGAAAGCCGACATCATCAAGGGAATTCCGCTCAATCGGCTCGGCGACGCGAAGGACGTGGCGAACATTTACCTGTTCCTTGCCTCCGACCTCTCCGCCTACGTCACCGGCGCAGTGATCGACGTCAACGGCGGCATGCTCATTCATTAAGAGCGCAGACAAGGGAGACAGTCATGGAAACGAAGAAGCTCGCCAATGCGCCCGGGATCGCGGAGCGCGCCTACCATATCCGTCGCAACGCGCTGCTAATGGGCGAAGTGCAGGGCCAGGGTTATATTGCACAGGCGCTGGATATCGCCGACGTTCTCGCGGCCGCCTATTTCCACGCAATGCGCTATCGTCCGGATGATCCCTCTTGGGAGGGCCGAGACCGATTTCTGCTGTCGAACGGGCACTATGCCATCGCGCTTTATGCGGCGCTGATCGAAGCCGGGATCGTCCCGGAAGCAGAACTTGAGACGTACGGCTTCGATGAAAGCCGTCTGCCAATGTCAGGCATGGCCGCGTACACGCCTGGCATGGAGATGTCGGGTGGATCGCTCGGCCTTGGCCTCGGCATCGCTGTAGGCAGGGCACTCGGTTTGAAGCGCAAGGGGTCCGAAGCCCGGGTCTACACGCTGTTTTCCGACGGTGAGCTCGATGAGGGCTCTGTCTGGGAGGCGATCATGTCCGCCAGCCACTTCAAGCTCGATAACCTGATCGCGATCGTCGACGTCAACAACCAGCAGGCCGACGGTCCTTCAACACAAATGCTGGCTTTCGAGCCTCTGGTCGACAAGCTCGAGGCTTTCGGCTGGTTCGTGCAGCGCGTCGATGGCAATGATCTCGACGCCGTCGTGGCTGCTTTCGATGCTGCCAAGCATCACGCTGAACCCAAGCCCCGGATGATCGTCGCCGATACGCTGATGGGTAAAGGCGTTCCATTCCTGGAGCAGCGCGAGAAAAATCACTTCATCCGCGTCGAGCCGCATGAATGGCAGCTCGCTATCAAAGCACTCGATACCGGGAGGCCAGCATGAAAACCGCTCACAAAACAGCTTCCGCTAAGCCGCGTCTGACGACTTCCGCGATGATCGCGTCGATTGCGGCCGAAGGTCAGAAGACGAAGCTAGCCCCCTTCGGGCACGCACTGGTCGAGCTCGCGCGCACGCGTCCTGAAGTCGTCGGTATGACCGCGGACCTCGGCAAATACACCGATCTCCATATCTTCGCGAAGGAATTTCCCGGCCGCTATTACCAAATGGGCATGGCGGAGCAGCTCTTGTACGGCGCAGCTTCGGGACTGGCGGCCGAGGGCTTCATGCCCTTCGCGACAACCTATGCGGTTTTTGCCTCGCGCCGTGCCTACGACTTCATTCACCAAACGATCGCCGAAGAAAACCGGAACGTGAAGATCGTCTGCGCGTTGCCGGGCCTCACCTCGGGATACGGCCCAAGCCATCAGGCGACTGAGGACCTGGCGCTCTTCCGCGCCATGCCGAACATGACTGTGATCGATCCTTGCGATGCGCATGAGATTGAGCAGGTCGTGCCCGCGATCGCGGCGCACGACGGCCCGGTCTATATGCGCCTTCTGCGTGGCCAGGTACCACTCGTACTGGACGAGTATGGCTATAAGTTCGAGCTCGGCAAGGCGACGCTGATACGCGACGGCAAGGATGCCCTTATCATTTCTTCGGGCCTCCTGACGATGCGCGCATTGGAGGCGGCCAAAGCGCTTGCGGACGACCGTGTCGATGTCGCCGTGCTCCATGTTCCCACGATCAAACCCCTGGATACCGAGACTATCCTTCGGGAGGCCGGCAAGTCTGGTCGCCTGGTCGTCGTCGCCGAGAACCATACGGTCATCGGCGGCCTCGGAGAAGCCGTCGCCGGACTTCTGATGCGCTCCGGCATTCATCCGACCTTCCGACAGATCGGACTGCCTGACGAATTTCTGGATGCAGGAGCGCTTCCGACATTGCACGACCAATACGGCATCTCGGCCGTGGCAGTGGCAAAGCAGATCAAGGGATGGCTGTAACGCTGCGCCACTAGCCGTCGCCAGCCAATACGGCCGAGCAACGATCTCGTCACTTCGCAGCATCGCTGCGATGAACGACCGGTCATGCTCACTACGCCGGCGCCCGAGAGCCGGCGAGCAAGAAGAACAAGATGCAAATTTCATCGCCTGAACATCAACGGAGGACTCTATGACCACGCGAAAGCCAATGACGATCACTCGCCGTAGCCTGCTCATGGCAGGCGCCGCCATGCCACTCTGCGGTATTCTTACCCGCCGGGCATCGGCCGCGGAATTCAGCTACAAGCTTGCAACGGGACAGGACCCGACACACCCGGTCAATATTCGCGCGCAGGAGGCGATTGATCGTATCGGCGAGGCCACAGGTGGCCGCCTCGAGATCAAGCTGTTCCCCGCCAACCAACTCGGATCCGACACCGAGCTCTTGACCCAAGTTCGAAATGGCGGTGTCGAGTTCTTTAATCAGTCCTCCTCGATCCTCGCAACCTTTGTTCCGGCGGCCGGTATCGTGAATACGGGATTCGCATTCACGAACTACGATTCCGTGTGGCAAGCGATGGACGGGGAGCTCGGTGCCTACATCCGTGCCCAGATCGCGAAGACGCCAATCATGACGGTGTCGAAGGTATGGGACAACGGCTTCCGCCACATCACATCTTCAGGACGTGAAATCAAGACGCCCGACGATCTCAAAAACTTCAAGATCCGGGTCCCGCCGGCACCAATCCTGACCTCACTCTTCAAGGCACTCGAGGCAGGTCCGGCACCGATCAACTTCAACGAGGTCTATTCGGCGCTCCAGACCAAGGTCGTCGACGGACAGGAAAACCCGTTGCCGATCATAGCCACAACGAGGCTGTACGAGGTGCAAAAATCTTGCAGCCTTACCGGCCATGTCTGGGACGGCTATTGGATACTTGGCAACAAGCGCGCCTTCGAGCGTCTGCCGAAGGACGTGCAGGAGATCGTGACGCGCGAGTTTGATCGCGCGGCGACCGACCAACGGGCGGACATCGCGAAACTGAGCGAGTCGCTCCGCGCCGACCTCACGGCGAAGGGGCTCCAGTTCATCGAAGTCGATCGCACCACCTTCCGCCAAGCCCTGGCAAAGACCAGCTTCTACTCGGACTGGAAAGCAAAGTTCGGTGATGAGGCCTGGACTCAACTTGAAAAAATCTCCGGCAAGCTGGCGTGACCGTCATGGCCCACACACACGAAATCGGAAGCGACGTCGTGCGGGAGCGCCCTCGGGCTGGCTGGCCCCGTTGGGTTGCGCAGGCAAATACGGCGCTCTTCACTTTCACCGCGATCCCGGCAGCACTCCTCGTGTTGGCCGAGATCGCCGTACTTCTCGCGGGCATCGTCGGGCGATATGTCTTCCACTCTCCGCTCGTGTGGTCGGACGAACTCGCCGGCATCCTTTTCCTGTGGCTCGCCATGCTGGGCTCCGTGCTCGCGCTCCAGCGTGACGAGCACATGCGGATGACGGCCGTGGTCGGCAATCTCGGTCCAGGCGCTCGGGCGTTCCTGGACGTGGTCGCTGTGGCGGCTTCTCTTGCGTTTCTGCTCCTCGTTATCTACCCAGCTTACGAGTTCGCCGCGGACGAGGTTTACGTCACGACGCCTGCGCTCGATATAGTCAACGCCTGGCGCGCAGCGGCACTGCCGGTCGGCATTGGCTTGATGCTGGTCGTTGCCGTGCTTCGGCTCGCGAGCGTGTCCAATTTGCGCCGCGTGCTGACGGCGCTGGCAGTGGTTGCCGTCATCATGACTGTTTTTGCGCTGCTGGCGCCTCTACTGAAGCCGCTGGGCAATCTCAACCTGCTCATCTTCTTCGTTCTTCTCGTCGGCGCAATGGTATTCGCCGCGGTGCCGATTGCCTTCGCCTTCGGTCTCGCAACGGTCGGCTATCTCACATTGACAACCAGCACTCCGGACGTCGTCGTGATCGGTCGCATGGACGAGGGCATGAGCCACCTCATTCTCCTGGCTGTGCCGCTCTTCGTGTTTCTCGGATTGCTCATCGAGATGACAGGGATGGCACGTGCCATGGTAGCCTTCCTCGCGAGCCTGCTGGGGCACGTCCGCGGCGGTCTCCACTACGTGCTGGTGGGGGCGATGTATCTCGTCTCCGGCATCTCGGGCTCGAAGGCTGCCGACATGGCGGCCGTGGCTCCCGTCCTGTTTCCTGAGATGAAGAAGCGCGGTGCAAAACCCGGCGATCTCGTTGCGCTGCTCTCGGCGACGGGGGCGCAAACCGAGACGATTCCGCCATCTCTCGTCTTGATTACCATCGGGTCGGTAACGGGTGTCTCGATCTCGGCACTGTTCACGGGCGGACTCCTTCCGGGCATCGTGCTCGCGATAACGCTATGCGCGGTGGTATGGTGGCGTTACCGCGGCGAAGACCTCTCGCAGGTGACGCGAGCAACGAAGCGAGAAATCGGTCGCGCCTTCGTGATCGCCATTCCGGCTATCGCGTTGCCGTTCGTCATTCGGGCCGCAGTGGTCAAGGGCGTGGCGACAGCCACGGAAGTGTCGACCATCGGCATCGTCTACTCCGCTCTCGCCGGACTCTTGATTTATAGGCAGTTTGAATGGCGGCGCCTGTACCCGATGCTGATAGATACTGCAGCGCTATCCGGTGCGATCCTGCTTATCATCGGTGCGGCGACCGGAATGGCATGGGCTCTGACTCAGTCAGGCTTCTCGGCTTCGCTGGCAAAGTTTATGACCGGGCTGCCCGGCGGCGTACCGGTATTCCTCGCCGTCACCATCGTCGCCTTCGTGATCCTGGGCAGCGTTCTTGAGGGTATTCCAGCCATCGTGCTCTTTGGCCCGCTGCTCTTCCCGATCGCGCGCCAGGTTGGGGTTCACGACGTCCACTATGCGATGGTTGTCATTCTCGCAATGGGAATAGGCCTTTTCGCCCCGCCTTTCGGAGTGGGTTACTACGCGGCATGCGCCATCAGCCGCATCAATCCCGACGAAGGCATGAAACCAATCATCGGCTATATGGTTGCGCTGCTCATCGGTACGCTCATTGTCGCAGCCGTGCCGTGGTTCTCGATTGGCTTCCTATGAAGCGTGGCCCGACTGACCTAGCGTGAAGCGCGATGAAAAGATTGGAGGCGAAACGCCAGTTTTCGCCCGTAGCTCAAATGGTGGGTTTTGGCCTAAGAAGATCGGAAGTGTTTGATATTTCAGTGGGAGTTGACTGACTCGCTCTCCGCCACGCCACAGTACTCCCCTGTATCCGATTGTTCGAATCCACCGCAAAACCAACGAGCAGCGCGACAAACGCTGTTGCCGACAGTTCCGCGATGTTACCCGTAGTCACCGCGCAAACTGTAGTTTTTCACCTTGGGTTCGGAGGATGGTTCTTCCGCCACTACACTGTTCACTTCCGTATCCCATTGTTCGAAGCGACAGCAAAAGCAACGAGTAGCGCGATCAAGGCGGTTGCGGCCAGTTCCGCGATGGCCCCTAGTCACCGTGCAAACCGTAGCTTCTGGCCGTGGGTTCGGAGGATGCATTTCGCGAGAGAATAAATGGCCGGCAAGCTCAAACCGCTCGACGTCGAACGCATATTCGGCTTGGCAAATGACAGACATCGTCTACGCAGAACGCGCGCCCTAATCGTATCAGTCAGCCTGTTCGCCGGTGCCGTGAACAAGGTAACAAGGTAAAACCACTAAACGATGCAGCACTCGACTGCTGCGCGAGCGGTTGCCTACGATCGATATGCGAATTACATCGCTCCGCCAGAGCCTGTTGTTTTCACGCCAACTGCATTCATATGAGACTTACTTAGTCGCCAAGGGCTCTGACCGACCGTATTTTAATGTGGCCGAGTGTGCGAGGAGATCACGATGTTTATCGCAATGAACCGTTTTCGAGTTGCTAAGGGGTCCGAGGCGGCCTTCGAGCACGTTTGGCTTTCACGCGACAGCCATCTTGAAAAAGTCCCGGGCTTTGTAGAGTTTCACCTTCTCAAAGGTCCCGAAGCTGAGGATCACACGCTCTACGCCTCCCACACCGTGTGGGAAAACCGCGCCATCTTTGAAGCATGGACCAAATCAGATGCATTCCGGGCCGCGCATCAGAAAGCCGGCGATAACAAGCCGCTTTATCTGGATCACCCCCAGTTCGAGGGGTTCGAGGTGCGCCAGACGGTTGGACGAGGCCCGCGCTGAGGTAGTGGCGTAATCGCCGCCAGTTACCGGCAGAAGGATAGTCCGTAGCTGCTCCGTGATGTCCTCAGTTCGGTCGCTTTTGGACCCAAAGCGGACCTTCAGCATCGTCCGTTTTACCTCGACCAACGCTGATCGAATTCGGTCGCAATATATCGTTTGAACGATCTCTTTAAACTTGAGGCGTCATGCGACCCCTCAGTTCGGCTATCTTCTTCTTCACGTGCGCGACGGCTGCACGTGCGCCTGTCGTCTTTGTGAGAAGGTCGAGCGTCTCGTCTTCGTCTTCGCTGACGGCGTGAGCGCGCGGTCCATATAATGGTGCGCGCCTGGGCCATAGGTGATGTCTGTTTGCCAAATCAGCAGCCGTACGATCGCGCCGGTCAGGATCACTTGTTTTCTCCCAGCAGAAGCGCGGCCAGAATAACCAAGGGTTCCCGCGCAACATGCCCGGTCGACGCTCGGACGGATGCTTGAGGCGGAGAATCCCGCCCTGCGGCAGGTGTACGTTTTCGAGACAATCCGTCGTCAAAAGGTGCTTGGCTAGATTGCCAATGGGAACACCAGTGGCTGCGGCGCGGCGCAGGAGAGTCCTCATGTGCTCTGGCCGCGAACGGGTTGGCCGTTTGGCGGCGAGGGCGTCTACAAACCCCCGCCGCTTGCGGCTTTCTCCTTGTCAAACTGGCCCGGTCAGGTCAGATTTAAGGGACACTGGCGTGCAAATGTGCCGGTTCAATCACTCGGGGCGGAAACATGAAAAAAACTATGGTATGCGCCGCATTGCTCGGCGTGGCGGGCTTGCTCACCGGGCCCAGTATCGCTCAGGAAACCAAGCAGGAAACCAAGTCGGCGTCGGGCCAGGCGAATGTTTCTCCGGTTACTCAAGCTCAGCTTAACGCGGCAGACAAGAACGCGAACAATTTTCTGCTGACCAACGTCAACTACGCTCAAACGCGCTTTCATCCCGCCCGCCAAATCGGGCGCGACAATGTGAAGAATCTCCACGTCGCGTGGATTTTTCAGACCGACGTCAAGGAATCGTTGGAGACTTCGCCCATTGTCGTCGACGGAGTCATGTTTGTGACGACGTCGTTCAGCCATGTCTATGCGCTCGACGCCAAGACCGGCGTTCAGCTCTGGCACTACAATCACAAGATGGGACCGGTGACCACGTTCTGCTGCGGGCCCAACAATCGTGGCGTCCAGGTGCTTGGCGACCTCGTCTATCTCGCCACGCTGGACGCTAAATTGATAGCGCTGAATGCGAAGACCGGCGATGTCGTCTGGAAAACCGACATTGCGGATCCGGAACTCGGCTATAGCGAGACGATGGCTCCGACCGTCATCAAGGACAAGGTTCTGATTGGAACCAATGGCGGCGAATACGGCATCCGCGGTTTCGTGAGGGCCTACGACGCGAAGACCGGCAAACTAATCTGGAACTTCAATACGATTCCCGAAAATTCGGTCGGCGTCTGGGCGACCAAGGACGCCACCGGACGAGACATGCATCGCGATATCCAGGCCGAAAGGGACCAACTCGCAAAGACCGGCGATCCCTACCAGAAGCTGGGCGGCGGCGTTTGGCAAAATCCCGCCGTCGATCTGGCAACCAACAGGATCTATTTCGTGGTCGGCAATCCTTCTCCCGACCTCGATGGTTCGCTGCGCCCCGGCGACAATCTCTATACGAACTCGCTGGTTTCCCTTGATCTGGATACCGGGAAATACGTCTGCCACTTTCAGTACATCGCGCATGACGTGTGGGATCTCGATGCTGTGAGCCCGCCGGTGCTCGTGGACGTAAAGGGCAAGGACGGCAAGACCATCCCGGGCGTGATCCATGCCGGCAAGACTGGTCATATCTATGTTCATGACAGAAAGGATTGCAGCCTGATCCGCTTCTCCGAGGCCATGGTACCGCAGGAGAACATGTGGGTTCTGCCCACCAAGGAGGGTGCCCGCATGCTTCCGGGTGCGAACGGCGGTGTCGAATGGTCGCCGATCGCCACTGACCCGTCCCAGGAGCTTGCCTATGCGATCAACCTGCACCAACCCATGACCTACCGAGTCGAGAGTTCGCCTTATCCGAACGGCAAGTTGTGGCTTGGCGGCGCATTCACCGCGATCCCGGGCGAAAAGCAGTCGGGCAACATCACCGCCGTCAACTATAACACCGGCAAGATCAAGTGGCAGGTGAAGACGCCGGAGCCCATGATCGGCGGCATTCTCGCCACCGCAGGCGGTCTTGTTTTCGCAGGTGAAGGCAACGGCAAATTCGCGGCCTACAATTCGTCCAACGGCAAGGAATTGTGGAGCTTCCGCGCCGGTGCGGGCGTCAATGCCCCGCCCTCGACCTATATGCTGGGCGGCAAGCAATACATCGTGGTCGGCGCGGGCGGTAACACCCAGGTCGATTTTCGCCGCGGAAACAACATTATCGCCTTTAGGCTCGATTGAGCGAACGCGGATTTTATTGGTTACTAAAGCGGGGCCGGTCACGGCCCCGCTTCTGTTAGGGCTTCATCGGAATGAAATTGATGCGCGGCAAGTTGGGCTGGTTGTGTAGTTGCGTGGTCATCCTCGGAGCATTGTCGGGCGTAGGCGCCACGCCGGCAGTCGCCCAGAACATCGCCGAAAAGGTTGAGGTATGCGCCGGCTGCCATGGCCAAGATGGCAAGCCGATCGACAAGTCGATTCCCGCCATCTGGGGACAACAACTCGGCTACCTCTACATCCAGCTCCGCGACTTCAAACGTGGTGACCGCAAAAACGAGATCATGCAGCCGATCGCTTCATCCTTTGAGAAGGACGACATGCTTGCGATCGCGGAATATTTCTCGAAAAAGCCGTGGCCTGACCTTGGCCAGCCGCGGTCGCCGAAGGACGTTTCGGAGCGGGCCCTGAGCGCCAACCGCTCGGTCGGCTGCACCGGCTGCCACCTCGATCAATTTCAGGGCGACGGCACCGTGCCTAGGCTTGCGGGTCAGAGCAGAGAATACCTGGCCAAAACAATTGCCGAATTCCGCACCCGCGCGCGCGGCAATAATCCCGGCATGTCTGACCTAATGCAGGCCACTCCGCCTGACGATCTCGCTGCGCTTGAGGAATATCTGTCGGGTCTGTAAGCGGCCTTTATCGCGGCATCAATTTTTCACGCAACGAAGACAGTACGGTGAGATCTGCAGCGCGCCTTCCGGCCTTGTCCTTGAGAGCCGGGTCGGCACCTCGCGCCAGCAGCAAATTGGCTATTTCGGCGTGGCCGCCTTCAGCCGCAATCATAAGGGCCGTGCGGCCGCGGGCGTCTCGGTCATCGATATGCGCGCCGGCGTCCAGCAAGTATGCAACGACCTCTACCGCCCGCGCTTCCTGGACCTTTTCGTCCGGGCCCGCCGCCCACATCAGCAGGGTGAGTTCATTGGGGTAGCGGGCGTTGATATCCACCTGTCGCGCCAGCAACCGCTTCACGACGTCGAGCCGGGCGCCGGCCGCGGCATAGACGATCGGCGGCTTGCCGGTTTCGTCGGGCATCCGCTCGTCGGCGCCATGGGCGAGCAAAGCTTCGACGATTGCGTCGTTGCCGGCATAGGCGGCGGCAGCGACCGGAGATATCCCACTGCGTCCGGTGAGTTTGACGTCGGCGCGGCGCTCGATCAGCCGCAGAGCGACAGACGTGCGGCCGCCTACGGCAGCAAAATATAGCGCAGTGGCGCCGGCGAGATTGCGCGCATCGATCGGAGAGCCACGCGCCAGCAAAAGGTCGACCATCTCAAGATGACCAAACCTGGCGGCATGACTAAGCGGCCGGGCGCCAAACCGGTCACGCGCGTCGACCGACGCGCCGTAATCCAATAGTTCGGTCGCCAAGGCGATACAATTCCCGTCAGCGGCCGAAAATAGCGTCAACGACACTTCGATCGCAGTGATCTGCGGCTTCGCGGTGCGAAACCGGCGACCCAGCTCCTGGCACCGTTCAGAGTCGGCAGCGAGAGAATCCGATGCGGCGCTCAGTACAGCGATCGCGACCGAGCATAGAAACACGACATGGCGGTACAAAGCGGTCTCCTCCCACGGCACGTTTGTTCGTTGTAGGGTGGCACGCCGCCCAGCCCATGCCAAGTAACCAGCCAGCCGAGGTCCGCCCGTGTAGACACGCTGCGTGCCAAAACTAGTAGATATTGGGCGAAATTCGCACACAAAGCCGCGGACGATTTTGGTTCAAGCATGGAGGGGCGGAGCTGATCGCTGCTCAACAGCCCGCCATTCGCTTAGTTCTGACACACTTTATTTCCCGCAGTCGGGACTGTCAGAAAGGTGATCGTCGCCGGCGCAAACTTGACGACGCCCGCATCGGCGGGCGCGCCGTGGATGCGCGGCAGTTCGTCGTCGGGTTCCAACGCTAGCGAATTACCGTCAAGCCGCACCGCCGCATCCTGCAAGGTTGCTGCGTCCAGGGTATAGCGCTCCGACGCTGTTGGAAGAGCGAGCGCCTGCGACGAACTGAGGTCGGTATTTATGACTAGAAGTGTCACGCCGCCCGGCGTTACGCGCTGGCAGTGGGCATAGACATGGAGGCCCGCTCGAACCGGCATGCCGGGGTCGAGCACGGTGGTCCCCATCAGTCTTCGCCAAAGCAGCGCGCCCCAGTAATTTGGCCGGGGTGTCAGCGTTCGCTCGTCGACCAAGCCGTAGTCGCTCGCCGCCAGCGTGTTGTGCATGACGACCTGAACCCCGGCTTTCGCCAGCCGACCTAGCTGGTCAAGGTACCGGAACGTGTCCAGGAAGGTCGAGGCCCACGGGTTTCCGCCGCAGGCGGCTTCTCCGGTTTCGGTCAACCAGATGGGCTTGTCGGGCTCTAAGCGGTCTCGGATTGCCCTGTAGAAGGCAAAGGTTCGATCAGTCCGGGAAAGCCACTCCTCCGAACGCGCCGCCTGCGGTGCGTTCGTGCCGGTGCACCGCGCCGACAGTGCCCCATAGTAGTGGTAAGAAACTGCATCGATGCCCGGACCGGATGCGGCGAACAAATCCGACGCCGCGGCTGTCTCGCCGACGGTGCCGTGGCCGAGGATCATCGTCTCGGGAGCGGTCTGCTTCATAAGCATCCGGAAGTTCCGGAAGTCCCGTCCGTATGCAGTCGCGTCGATAATTGCAGCGAGGTTGGGCTCGTTCATGAACTCGGCGGCGGCGATGCTGCTTCCAAGCGAGCGAGTATAAGCGAGTAAGCGGCGCGCCTGATCCGGTGCCCAGGCGCCGGTCGCGTCGCGTGTACCTCGGCTTGTGGCGAACGATGTCACGATCCGCGCACCCACGGCTTTGGCAAAATCGATGACACCCGACCATTGCCGATGGGTCAGGATGCCATCGAATCCAGCAGGAGGCGCAAGCGGTGCGTCGTCCGAATCAGGAAAATAGGTAGCGTTAGCCCAGGTTCCGCTAACGCGCAGGTAGGCAGGCGCTAATGCAGCCGCGAGCCTTCGCAGCCGGGCGTTGGTCAGGTCGATTGGCGGCCGGTATGCGTACAAATCTGAGGCCGTCCTCACAGGCTTGCCCTCAAGCGGACCGAGCGGTTTCTCGCCATAGGGCTTCCAGAAATTTCCTCCGGTCACCTCAACCATTTCTACATTGTAGGACTGGAACCGTTGGTCGATTGTGCCGATGCGAGGCATGTTCGCAGGCGTGATCGCTAGCCCCTCGGCGTGCGCCGAAGCGAACAACAACGCCGATATTATGCAGACGAGCAGCAATTGTCTGGCATGGCCGAACTCGAGCATAACTCTTCCCAGATTCCCAATCCTGGGTGATCAGCATAACCGAAATTCCTTAGTTTGACTCGCAACCAGCAGCGCCAGTCTGCGCGTGACGAAGCACCGACTTACGGCTTCTAGTCGCGGATTGAGCGGAAGGCGCTTGGGAGTTGGCCAAGGCCAGTGATTGATAACCGCGGTCGATTCGACGACTTCCGTTGTTGGCACCTTTGAGACATGCCGACGGGCGCTAAGAATGTCCGGAGTTGGGGGAAGACCGGAAGTGATCAGCCGACAGCCAAAATGACGCGATTGACCCGGATCGGACATCTTTGGTTGCGGATTAGGTGGAACAGCGCTTGGATAAGTTCGTCGTGAGGGAGGGTATTTCAATGAACGCTAACTCAGAATCGGAGAATCGGTTTTTGGATGTCTCAGAGAAAGAGATGGTGAGTGTCACCAGGTCCCCTAAGATTGAGCAGCAATCTATAGAGCAGTTGAGAGCGCTGACCCACCGGCTTAGGCAAGCCCACGGTCGTGCCCAAGATATCAGCGCGCGTCAGCAACGCGAGATCCGCGGAAAAGGGGATCCGCGCGGTGCCAAGCGGGTACAGGACAACACTGGCTCTTTGGAAAAAGTGCGAGTGCTATTTGAGGCACTCCAGCGAGTTGACGGAGAGCTTTCCCGCCGCGAAGGAATCGACAAGAGGACACCCAGCCAGGCCGAGCTTTCTCGTCGTGCGCTGGAGCTTAAGATGAGTAGCCAAACCGTCGAGCATCCCGACCCAGGGCGCTCAGCATCTGAGGGGATGCACCCGAAGAAGAGAAAAGAGCTGTTTAAGGTGGGAACCACTAGGAAGGAGATCGGCCGCGTCTCGCAGGCGGGTAAAGTGGCGCAAGCGCGCAAGGACAGCAAGAGCTGAAGTCGCAGCGAGCGATGGCCGTACTCCGCAAGGAGGGATTTGCCTGCAAGGCGGTCGCGGAGCCTGTTGCGGATACCCGGTTGCGCTCCCGCTTTCTGGAGGCTCGCGCACTGATGCCGGGGGTCGAGTGGTTGCGGAGACGAGCTCTCGTGCGAGAATTCGCTCAAACAAGCGACCAATCTAAAAGGCTTTCACCCTTCGCTGTTCATTGGCGGCGTCAACCTAACCACATCACCGAGCGACTGGACGCCGTGGCGGCAGATGGCACGATTCGACGGAACCAGCCGGGTGCCATTTGGAGCCGCGGTCACCATCGAAAGCGACAAGCAGAATTAAATCCGACCGCCGCGGAAACACCCACGGTCGAAGCTCACCGAAGCGCAACAACGCTCGGCTATTGGTCGTTCTCAGGCGTGCTCTTCTGAGATGTCCTTGTTGGTGTAGTCCGGCAACATCGCGGTCGAAACAATGCTGACGATCGCGCAGAAGAGAATATAGCCAGCAATCACATAGCCCGATCCGTACGCCGCGAGCAGTGCCGTCGCGA
>Ga0210408_10002961_pt1 | contig 15983 bp, 11 predicted proteins | sample IncBWH4MmetaG_FD_155471 | JGI IMG/M metagenome (GOLD analysis project Ga0210408, IMG submission 155471) | Forest soil microbial communities from Barre Woods Harvard Forest LTER site, Petersham, Massachusetts, United States - Inc-BW-H-4-M | ecosystem: Environmental > Terrestrial > Soil >...
CGACGATCCCGAGACAGTCACCGGCACCATCGGCCGCTGCGCCGAGGGCATGGGCCTGCGCCTGATCGATGCGCACGGCAGGGACGTGCCGCGCGGCGAAGAAGGCGAGATCGCCGCCGACGGGCCGTGCGTGCACCTCGGTTATTACAACAATCCCCAGGCCAACGCCGACGCCTTCACCGCCGACGGCTGGTTCCGCACCGGCGACCTCGCCGTCGTCGCCGACGACGCCGGCAACATGCGCATCGTCGGCCGCTCGAAGGAGATCATCAACCGCGGCGGCAAGAAGTTCTTCCCGCGCGAGGTCGAGGAAATCCTCTACACCCACCCGAAGGTGCTGCACGCCGCCATGGTGGGCGTCGCCGACCCGCGACTCGGCGAACGCAACTGTTTGTGCGTGGTGCCGAAGAACGGCGCGACGGTGACGCTCGGCGAGTTCACCGATTTCCTGCGCGATCAGATCGCGACCTACAAGTTGCCCGAGCGCCTCGAGGTTCTCAACGAGCTGCCGTTCACTCCCACCGGCAAGATCCAGCGCTTCATCCTGCAGCGCCAGATCGAGGCAAGGGATAAGGCGGACGCGGGCGCGGGCTCCCTCTCCCCGCTCGCGGGAAGAGGGTCGGGGTGAGGGCACGTTTCAGCGGTGTCCTCGACAGCGGACATGCCGACACGTCCGAGTCGTGCCACTTTTTCGGGATCATGCTCTGACGACGAAAGAAAATTTCGGGGAGCGGCGACGCCTCTACGCCGCCGGCCATCGAGCCGCGCGTCCGGTGACTTGCGGCGCTCCTCGCGGAAAATCCGAGTCACCCTCGATAGCGGCATTGAGCGGACATACCGGCACGTCCGGGTAGTGCCACTGCCGATTCTTTGAAAAAGGTGAGCTGCTTCACACCGAAATTCTCCGGACGGCGCCATCATGCAGCCTACCGACGACGGGATGCCCCCTGTCGTCAAAGCACGAGTGGAGCCCGCAATGAAGACAGCAACGACAGCCCTGGGCGCCATCCTTGCGTCGATTGCAATTCCTCGGTCAGCCGGTAGCCGCCCGCATGAGGCTCGACCAAACGCCGGCCAAGGCTCTCCTCAAGCTCCGCGATCCGGCGCTTCAGCGCTTTGGCGCTGCCTGCATGCTGCCGGCGCGGGCGAAAGCAAGAAATTGAGCCACGACGAACACGAGGGTTCTGCCATGACCGCCAACTCCCGCGTCACTCGCTCTACGATCATATTCGCGGTGTATGTAGCTCTGCAGTTGGGCGGCGTGGTTCTGGGAATCGCAATATCGCACAAACCCGCTGCCACCTCTGGAAGCGTGATGGCTCTCGCGGACGCGCCGAAGCTGCCGATCGACATCACCGAAGCGTTCTAAAACGAGTTTCTCCCGGTCCCGATCCCTGCGCCCCTGTCCCCCCAACGTCCCCCCGAGCAGGGGCTGGGACCCTTCATCCAAAAACACTTTTCGAAAGAGGTCTCCGCCAGCTCGCGGGTGAGAGCGCTGACTTGCTGTTGCAGATCGGCAAGAGTTGAACTGGCTGGGCGCGCAGCGGTCGGCAGCTTGTGGTCGGCCTTGAACGCGGAATGCTACAGCGCCCAGCTACGTGCTACATCCCAACATGGAATCTGCGAGCGGCTTCGGGACCCCAAGCACCTTAATTCCAGTCAACGTGCTAGCGTGACAGCGAAGCGTTCCCATCGAACAACCGCGTAATGTCTGCCACTCCGCTCTTGTGGCGGCTGCCTTGGAAGGACCACGAGATGTCTTCTCAACACGACGGGCCGGCCCCGGAGGGGCTTGAGCTTCCGGCGACGAGTTCCGCCTGGGCGCCGCTCGCAAGCCGCGCGTTTCTCTGGCTGTGGGTGGCCAATATTGTGAATTCCCTGGGGACCTGGATCCAGAACACCGCCAGCGGCTGGATCATGACGGACCTTGCGCCGAGCCCGATCATGGTCAGCCTGGTCCAGGCAGCCGCGCAATTGCCGGTGTTTCTGCTGGCCCTACCGGCCGGAGCCCTGGCCGATGTGATGGACAAAAAGCGCAACCTGATGCTGACCAACACGTTTATGCTGGCAGTGGCCGGTGCGCTTGCGATCTTTGCGGCACTCGGACATGTCGATGCCACGGTCCTGCTGGTGATGACGGCCCTGCTCGCGGTGGGGGGCGCCTTGAACAATCCCGCATGGGGAGCTTCCGTGCAGCTGACGGTGCCACGTCAGGACCTACCGCAGGCGCTGGTCCTCAACTCAATCGGGTTCAATATTGCGCGAGTCTTCGGTCCTGCGGTGGCCGGACTGATCCTGGCGACTGCTGGTGCAACGATCGCTTTCGGCGCCAACGCGGCCTCCTTCGCCTTCGTCGTGGTGATCGTCGGCTTTGTGCTGACCTTCCCACGCACGCGGACGTCCGATGTCCCGCCCGAGCGAATCTGGTCGGCGATGCGCGTCGGTTTCGCCTATTCGCTCGCCGAGCCGGTCGTGCGCAGCGGCCTCATCCGCTCAGCGGCATTCTACGCCTGCGGAAGTGCGATCTGGGCGCTGCTACCGTTGTACGTTCGTCAAGTCCTGGGGCTTTCATCCGCCTCTTTCGGCGTGATGATGGGCGTCATAGGCGCCGGTGCGGTGTTGGGCGGTGTTAGCATGCCCCGACTGCGCAAATTGTTCCCGCGCAACAACCTGATCATGCTGTCCGGCGCATTGTGCGGTCTTGCATTGATCCCCCTCGCTATCATTCCCAGTGCCGCGACCGCGCACGCCGCCCTGCTGGTGTTCGGTGTCGCCTGGGTTGTCGGCGCTTCGAACTTGCAGGCGACGGTGCAGTTGGCGGCGGCACCGTGGGTGCGCGCGCGCGTCCTGGCGCTCTATCAAGCGGTGTACAACGGCGGCATGGGCTTGGGTGCGATTTTTTGGGGCTGGCTTGGCGACCACGCGGGTCTGACCGGAGCCATTCTCGCCGCAGGCCTGGTAAGCTGCCTCATTGCGCTCCTGACGCGAGGGATAGAACTCCCTCCGGAGATCGACGACCCGTCGGCTCCGGCGAGGCCGGTTACCCGCAACCTGTCGATCGCAGAGGAGATGGCGCCGCTTCTGCGGAGCGCCCAGCATGGGCTGGTGGTCACGATCACCTACCAAATCGATTCGGCCGACGTCGCAGCATTTCGCACCGCCATGGCGGACGTCCGGCTGTCCCGATATCGCGACGGTGCGCTAGGCTTTGAGTTGTCGCGCGATGTCAGCGATCCGACGCGCTGGGTGGAGACGTTCCGCCTGCGCGATTGGCATGAACTGCAGCGAGCGATCGAGCGCCACAATCTGGCGGACAGCGAGGCCGTGATTCGGGCGCGCTCCTATCACAGTGGCGCGGAACCGCCGCGCCTGACGCTGCTACTGCGAGAGCAGAGCGAGTGAACTGCACCTATTTGATTTGATGGTGCCACATTGTCGAACCGAGGTGCACTGCGCCGCTTCCACTTCGAGTGGGCTGGGGGGCCCGGAACCGCGACTGCCGGTGATTGCCATCGGAAGGGCCCCGCCCCGGCAAGCCGGCTTTTTTTGGGCTAGAACCGCTATACTCTGCAGCCGTCCGACCACGGAACAGAGACGGAGCATTTTGCGCCAATCCAGCAGAATACGGGGAAGGAGACCCTCATGAGCCGGGATGATGCAGCGTTTGAGAAGATGTTATCCGCCCTTCCGGTCACGACTTACCGTGCAGGTGAGACCATATTGAGCGACGGCTCGAATACCGGTCGACTGCTTATCCTAAAAAGCGGTGAGGTTGAAGTTCTCAAAAGTTCTGCCGTCCTCGCTCGAGTGGATCAACCTGGCGCGGTCTTCGGCGAACTTGCTGCGCTGTTGGATCGGCCGCACGGGGCGGATGTTCGTGCTTTGCAGGATTCGGATTTTCACGTTGCGGATGTAGAATTGCTTGAGAAAAACCCCGTCGCACTGCTTGGTGTCGCAAGGAAGCTGGCGCGTCGTCTTGTCACCACCAACGCGAGTCTTGTGGCGCTGAAGAACGAGATCCAAACTGGGATGTCACCTGGCGCCGCTCGAAATAATGTTATCGCAAAGATGGAGAAAATACTGATACCCTTCTGACCAAGGCCGACGCAGAAGCTGGTTGCAAGCGGTGTCAAACGACTTGGCAGTCGATATTCAAGATGGCGCTGCCGCCGCGCCGCCGCGTTGGGTTTGTCCTAGCGAGGATTCATGATCACCGTTCCAGAGTTGGCCGCCGAGGCATTGGGCTCGCTGCTTGGCACCGAAATGCGGCGCACGTTCGGATCCGCGCACGCGCGGTTGACGGAGCTCGTTCCGTCGGTCGCGCGAATGGCGCTGGAATGTATCGGCAACAGCGACGCTCTCTATCATAATGTCGAGCACACAATGTTGGTGACACTGGCGGGTCACGACATTCTGCGCGGCCGAGCGCTGTTGGAGCGCAGGACGCCCGTTGATTGGGCGCATGTCCTCGTTGCCTGTTTGATGCACGACATCGGTTTCGTTCGCGGCCTCCTTCCCGGCGACGACGCCCATGGATACGTGGCCGATGCCGGCGGACGCAAGGTGGCGTTGGAACGGGGGGCGTCGGATGCCGCGCTGATGCCACACCACGTCGATCGGTCGAAGCTGTTCGTTTTACAGCGGATTGGAGACATCGACGGGCTTGACGCCCCGCGAATTGCGGCAGCCATCGAATTCACGCGCTTTCCGGTCTTGACGCCGGCGGCCGACGCAGAGGCAAACGAAGACGGTGCGCTGTTGCGAGCCGCCGACCTCATCGGTCAGTTCGGCGATCCTCAATACCTTCGCAAGGCCAACGCTCTGTGGCGCGAATTTGAGGAAACGGGGCTCAATCAACAGCTGGGTTACGCGAGCCCTGCGGATATCGTCGAGCAATATCCGCAGTTCTATTGGAATAGCGTGTCGCCCCATGTGCAAACCGCCATCCGTTACCTCGAGGTCACGGCGAGCGGACGTCAATGGCTTGCCAATTTGTACAGCAATGTGTTTCGCGCCGAGCGCGCGGTTGGACCTCGCGAATTGGTCGCGGGAAAGAAAACTTGATCCGCCGAGGAGGCCGCAGCAGACTCATTACAACATTCGGTGAGGATAGGCAGTGCGAGAAGGCGTGATCCGGCGGTTCCGGTTGGCTTCGGGCCTCGTCATGTTCGCCTACGTGACGACTCATTTCGTCAACCACAGCCTGGGCCTCGTCTCGGTCGAGGTCATGGATGGCGAGCTTCACCTTATCTACCAGGTTTGGGGGAGCGCGCCCGGCGGTCTCATCCTCTACGGCGCGTTCGCGACACATTACGGCTTGGCGCTGCGAGCACTGTGGCTGCGCCGCTCGCTCAAGATGCCCGCCGCCGAAGCGACGCAACTCATCCTCGGATTCTCGATTCCTTTCATCCTCACCGATCACGTCCTGCACTCGCGGGTCGCCGACACGTTCTACGGCGCCGACTACGGCTATTACTCAACTGTGCTGTACGTATATTTCGTGGCCAATCCGCCGCGCGGCGCCCTGCAGCTCGCGGTGCTGGTGATCGCCTGGATTCACGCCGTCATCGGGCTGCGGTTCTGGCTGAGCGTGAAGCCGTGGTACGAACGCTGGCAACCGGCCCTCTTCGCATTCGCACTGTTGATGCCGACCTTGGCGCTTCTCGGCGTTCTCGAAGGAGGTCGCGAAGCCGTGGCGATGGCCGAGGATCCGGCTTGGGTCGCCCAACTCGCGAAAATACATCCGAAGCCGGCCCCGCAGGATGCCGCGGTCATAGATGAGATGGTGGTGTGGCTGCGCTACGCGTTCCTGGCGGCGCTCCTTGCCGTGCTGGCCGCGCGGATCGTGCGTTGGCACTGGGAGCAACGTCGTCACGGCGTCGTCCGCCTGACCTATCCGAGCGGCCGCGTGGTCCGGATCGTGCGGGGCGCGTCGGTGTTGGAGGCAAGCCGGATGGCCGGCATTCCGCACGCCTCCGTGTGCGGCGGCCGCGGGCGCTGCTCCACCTGCCGCATCAGGGTCGCCGGGCCGAACGAGGCGATCCCGCCACCCGCGCCCGAGGAGGTCACGGTGCTGCAGCGCGTGGGCGCGGCGCCCGACGTTCGCCTCGCATGTCAGCTCCGCCCGCACGGCGATCTGCGCGTGACGCCGCTGCTGCCGGCCGCCGCCCGGGCCCGGGACGGGTTCCGCCGTCCCGACTATCTGCACGGCGCCGAGCGCGAGATCGTGATCCTGTTCGGCGATCTCCGCGGATTCACGAAGCTCTCCGAAAACAAGCTCCCCTACGACCTGGTATTCGTTCTCAATCAATACTTTGCCGAGATGGGGCATGCGGTGGAGGCCGCCGGCGGGCGCATCGACAAGTTCATCGGCGATGGCGTGATGGCGCTATTTGGTCTCGACGGCGGCGTCGAGGCGGGCTGCCGTGACGCGCTCGTTGCCGCCAAGGACATGGGGCTGCGCATGCAGAGTCTCAATCGTGCGCTCATCCACGACATCGCCGAGCCGCTGCGGATCGGCATCGGCATCCATGCCGGGCGCGCCATCGTCGGGCAAATGGGTTATGGCACGGCGGTCTCGGTCACCGCGGTCGGCGACTCCGTCAATACCGCCAGCCGCGTCGAAAGCCTCACCAAGACCTACGCCTGCGAGTTGGTGATCTCCGAGGCCGTGGCGCGCGGCGCCGGCATCGATCTCGGCGCCGCCCCCAGCCACGAGATCGAAATCCGCGGCCGGGTCGAGCGGCTCACGGTACGCACGTTCGCGAGTGCCGGAGATCTACCTGTTGGGGGTGCAGCGACCCGACTCGACGAGAGCCCTTCGCCGCCGGGTCGCTGAGCGTGCGACCTTTCGGTCATGACGGATCGTACTCCCCGCCGACCGCCCGCGCGTCCACGTAGCGATTGGCGGCTATTTCTCGATTTGCCACGACCCGCCCCAGTCCTGGGGCGGCGGGGTTACTTTGAATCCTTCGATGCGCTTGAGAAGAGCCAGTGACGGCCCGTCGCCCGGCATCGCCTCGAGCGACGCGTCAAGCGCGCGCAGCGCATCGTCCCATCGTTGCTCGCGGTAGGCCGCGAGCGCTTCCAGGTAGCTATCGCGTAGTGACGATTGTTGTTGCGTCAGAGAACCCTTGATTCCAAGGATCTCAAAAATGACTTCTGAATGGGTTTGGCCCGCCACCACGACCCGATCGATTTCTCGCACCTCGACCGCGGCGCCCGCCGCGGCGACTGTGCTTTCGGAGACCAGATTGTGGGTGCCATACGCCTTGTTTGCGCCCTCTAGACGTGAGGCGAGATTCACCACGTCGCCCATCACAGTGTAACTCATCATGACATCGGAGCCGATGCTGCCGACCAGCGCTTCGCCTGTGGCAAGGCCGATCCTCAATTCGCATGACTCCATGGGAGTGCCGCGCACGCCAAGCAAGTCCGGGATTTCATGACGCAACGGCGCAATACGTGCGATCATTTCCATGGCGGCGAGACATGCCAAGCGGGCGTGATCGGCCTCGCCGACGAACGGAGGACCCCAATAGGCCATGATGGCGTCGCCGATATACTTGTCGATGATCCCCCGGTTGGTCCGGATCGGTTCGGACATGATTGAGAGATAGCGGTTCATCACCTTGACCAGGCCTTGCGGCGTCATGCCTTCGCTCAGGCTGGTGAATCCCTTCATGTCGCAGAAGAGCACCGTCATCACCCGGCGCTGACCTTCCGCCGCAGTCAGGGCCGGGCGGTCGATCAACCCTTCCACGACGCGTGGATCGATATATTTGCCAAAAGTCTCCCTGACGCGTTGGTTTTCGCGCAGCTGCACGACCATCCGGTTGAACGCCGCGGCCAGCTGTCCGATTTCGTCGCCCGTCGTTACGTTGATGGAGTGATCGAGGCGGCCGGCCTCGACCGCCCGCGTGCCCTCAAGTAATTTCCGGACCGGGCGGGTGATCCCGCCGCCGACGAGGTTGGCGAAAATCAATCCGACAATCGCCGCAAGCACCGTCACGCTCGCGGAGATCTCGACCGCGCGAGCTTGCTCAGACCTGATCTTTGCTACGGCCTCATAGCTCACCTTCAACATCTCGGTGCGAACGGCGACGACTTTTCCATTGAGCTCGTCGTGCTGCGCATCAACCCGCGCAAGGCTGCGTCTCATTGCTGCGAAATCCCGCGCGTCAAGTTCCGAAAGCAGCGCCAGCGAATCCTGCTTTAGATAACGGCGGGTGTCGCCCATCAGGCTTTCGATCCGGGTGTCAATTCGCGCCAGCGCGGCGTCGTCCGAAGGCGTACTTTTGTCGTCAATGATCGCATTGATGAACCGGCGCGCAGCCTGCGCTTCGCGGTCGACTTCGGCATCCTTCGCGTCGTACAGCTCTTTGTGAGCCAGATACGCGGCCTCATCAGCCGGCGCCTGCATTTTCGCGATTATCATGCGTCGAACCGCGAGAGCCTGCTCGAACGACAGGATATTGATCCGCGTCAGATGCGCATTGGCCGGAATATACCGTTCAGTCAGTTCATCAAGCAGATGGCCTACCCGCCCAACCATCACCATCGACAGGATTGACGTAGCCATCATGAGGACGATCAATCCCACGGCAATTGCAACGATCCGCCTCTTGATCGACTGCTTGATCATCGATCCGGAGAATTTCCTCAGGGTCTGGTTGGGAATAATGGAAATGTCTGCCACTCCACGTAACAATCCGCTGTTCGATCCAGGCAATTCCGAGCCGGACGGGTGAGTTATTTCTAACCCACTCCTCCTGCCTACGCTAGTCGGGGCGTGCCTGACGTCCCCTGTCGCCAACCTGAGCCATACTTGTAAAGACGCTCTTGCGCGAGCGGCCGCCGCGCTCCCATAGCCGTGGGCGCCATTCTGAGCCACTTGACGGCCTGTGACCAAAGTTGGATGCGCGCTCTCCCCCCTTCGATGAACTTGCCACAACGAGACCAGATGGATAAGATCGAACCGGAGCATTGACGTGAGCGAGGTCGAAGCACTCTTCAGTGTGCTCAGGCAATCGGCCGATGCTGATTGTGTTGCCGCCATCGAGCGTTCGGTTCGAGAAGCACCCGATCGGGCGTTGTGCCGCATCAATGTAATTGATTTCGCCGCCAAACATCGTCTCGACGAAGAACGGACCATCGACGCGTTCCTGCACGCCACCAGGCTCGGCGTGTTTGAATTGTTATGGAACGTCCTCTGTCCTGGCTGCGGCGGAGTGCTCGATGCGAGCGCTACCCTCAAAACGGTCAATCGCGATGAATACGACTGTCAGCTATGCGCGGCTGGCTACAAACCTACACTCGACGAGATGGTCGAGGTAACCTTCACGGTGAACCCGCGTGTGCGCCGGATCGCCGCACACGATCCCGATACGCTCCCCGAAGTCGAATATTACCGCCAGATTTTCTGGAGCTCGGGCGTTGATCTACCAGAGACGCTGGGAGACAGCCTCGCGGAGTTTACAATCGATTCGATCGAGCTGCTGCCCGGCGAAAGGGCGGTGCTGTCAGTCGAACTGCCCAAAGAGTTCGTCATCCTGTTCGATCCGGTGACGCATGGATCCCAGTTCATCGACGTCAAGGGCGAACCGACGCGTGAGCGGCAAACGCTATCGATCGTGTTCAACAAGGTGACGGCGCCCGTCGGGACGGTCACGATGCGGCCGGGGCCTTTGCGGCTGTCGCTCGAAAATCGCGCCGACCGTCGTGTGCTCCCGGCGCTTTGGATTGCCGGTGACAAGTTGCACCATCTGCTCGGCAGGCGACGGCCGTTCCTCACGGCCAAGCGCCTCCTCACCAATCAGACTTTCCGCGACTTATTTCGCACCGACACGCTTGATGTCGATCAGCGGCTGAAGATCACAAGCCTTACGTTCCTGTTCACCGATCTCAAGGGCTCGACTGCGCTCTATGAGCGGGTTGGCGATCTCGTGGCCTACGATCTTGTTCGTGAGCATTTCCACGTTCTCTACGACGTGGTTCGGGCCGAGGCTGGAGCGGTTGTGAAGACGATCGGTGACGCGGTGATGGCGACGTTCTCGACGCCCGACCGGGCGCTCGCGGCTGCGTTGCGCATGCGCGAGGAAATGGCGCGCATCAACACCGAGCGTCGGAATGAGGATTTGCTGCTCAAGATCGGCATTCATGAAGGACCGTGCCTTGCCGTCAGGCTCAACGACACCCAGGATTATTTCGGTCGGACCGTCAACATAGCGGCGCGCGTGCAGGGCCTCGCCTCTTCGCGCGCCATCCACGTGACCAAATCGGTAGTGGAAGATCCGAACGCTGCGAAAATCCTCGAAATCTCAGGGCTCAAGCCGACCATGCGGCGCGCGTTGCTACGCGGCATCGTCGACGAGACGACTGTCTACGAGATTCCATAGTTGAAAGCGGTGTTTTTGTCTCACCATACTGAACCGACCCGCCGCCGGGAGTGATGTTATGATCGAAGCGCCCTATGCACCACGGCAATTTCGGTAACCGATGTCCATTGGGTCAGGAAGCGAACAACTCAGTTTGAGCATATCTCTTCCGCTATTCCCTCCACAGCGGACATAAAGCGGACCCCCCGGAATGGCTGAGAAGTGCAACGGCAGACACTTGCTCCATGCATGTTATGATAATGGTCATGCCGTCCCTATCGCGAAACACAAATTCCCTCGCGCAATGAGGCGAAGGCAGGGCTCATCGAAAAGAGGTGCCCAATATGGCTGCCAATGACAAGAGAGATCCATACCGGGACTACAAGTTCCTAGTCGAGATCGACGGCGCCGCCCGTGGTGGCTTCCACGAGTGCTCGGGATTGGACGCGAGCGCCGGTCCAGTCGAGTACCGTGAAGGATCCGAGGCGCGAACGGTTCGCAAGCTGCCTGGATTGGCCAAGTCCGGGACCATATCCCTCAAGCGCGGCATCACGGGAGATGCCGGGTTGTGGCAATGGCGCAAAAGAACCATCGAGGGGCAAATCCAGCACAAGAACGGCTCGATCATTGTGCGTGATGAAACTGGGCGAGAGAAAGTGCGTTGGAACTTCCTGAAAGGCGTTCCAACGAAGTGGACCGGACCAAGCCTGAATGCCACCGCCGGCGAAGTGGCAATCGAGAGCCTCGACATCAGCCATGAAGGTCTGGAGATGGCTTGATAGTGCTCACACAATATAGTGCTCACACAATTGTTGGCGTCGGGGAACGTCCGCATCGGGTCAAACTGAGACCTTCGGACCCACATTGACGCACGGCCGCTTTACCCTGGACAGCGGACATTAAGGAGACATGCCGCCACGTCCGAGTCGTGCCAATAACGGACGTTCGGGGCGCGCCGCAAAAGGACGAGCCTTGAGGGGCGCTCACGCACTTTTGATCAATTGTGCTTGTCAGTCAGGCGCCTTGATGGTGAGGCGTTAAACGTAGGTATAGGCGTCTCAAACTAATGTGGGATGCCAAGTCCACCTGCGTGCCAATGAATTGCCGGCTTTCCCCATTATTTCTATCGGTAAGGGCCAATCGGGCGCAGTAACAAGCGGGCCACCGGCTACGGGCGAAATGCCATGGCAAAATCGACCAATCGCACCGGCCCGAAGCCGGACGCCCCGAGTTGGATGACCGGGAGATTGAACTGGCATGCGCCTCGAATGGACGAGTTATCGCAAAACGAATCGGTCGAGATGAATGCACGTGACCATTTTACTTTACGCTTGAAATGGGCGGACGCGGTGAGCCGAGTTCTCCATCTTCCACTGCCGAAAACATTGCTCGAATACACCGACGTGGCCGTTCGCATCCCGAAGCTTCAAAACCCAGGCGAGCGATGCAACGCGTTTCTCGATGCCTTTAAAAAAGCGGGCGATGATCGACAAGCGCAATTGAGCGTGCTGCTTGATTTCTATCGAGAGAGTCAGGGGTCTGGGCTGGAAAACGCGGACCCGTACCGTGGTCAATATTGGCCGTTCAGGTTCAATTGGCTCGAGAATCGCGCCCTGATCTACCTGCACTTCGGAAGCCCTTCGTTTTCTAGACCATACGAAGAGTTCGGACTTTTAAGCGATGAAAGTCGAACCGAACTGCACGATCAACTCGTCCGCATGTTCACGGACATAAAGAACGACCGGAAATACGTTCACGCTCGCACCGTTCAGACACGCACGTGGCTGTTGTCGCGCGATGAATTCAAAAGGCTTCTGCCGCCGAGTTTCATCACGTTGAACGAAAATCCGCACATGCAGCGTGGAATGACTCTTGAGCGTGACGGATTCCGCGGCGCGGATCGGTGGGGCCAAATGTACGCCAAGGAGGGAAGGGTCAATCAAAAGAGAGCGCAGCAACTCCTACGAAATCTTGAGCATCTCGATCCCGGAAATCTTTCCGGCGCCTTTCCATACCAGACGTATCGCGCCGTTGCGCCAATAGAGGATTTTTATCGTTTTTACGGTCTATCTGGTGATCCATGGCTCGTGCAGGCTCGAAAACCGGCGAGGGGCAACCCTCTCGTGAGTTCGAATCTCAGCCCGTCCGCCAACTGCAGTATCTAAGCGAATAGCGCGAGGTCGATCGCGTCGCCCATCTTGCAGTAACCGCCGTCGCTTGGGTGCAGTCCATCTCCGCAATCGTCCACGGCACGCATCTGGGTCGGGATTTCGGGGTCACGCAAGGCGGCGTCGAAATCAGCGATACCGTCAAACACCCCGCTCTCCCGAATCCACGCATTGACCGCGACCCTGTGCATCTCGCGCGTTGGACTCCAGGCGTTGGCCATATAGGTCTCATTGCCGAACGGTGTCAGCGTCGCACCAATGATCTTGATGCCGGCAGCGTGTGCGCGCAACGCCATCTGCGCCAAGCCATCAATCACGTCCTCGGCGGTGACCTCCTCCTCGGGCTTCGCCCACCGATTACGCAGATCATTGGTCCCGAGCATGACAACGACGTGCGTGACGCCCGGCTGCGCCAGCACGTCGCGGTCGAAACGCCGAAGCCCGCTGTCGCCGGGGATGTCGTGCAGGATGCGGTTGCCGCCGAGCCCGTTGTTCATGACGCCGACTGGTCTGCCTGCGCGGCCGACGAGCCGTCGCGCCAATTGATCGGGCCAGCGGCAGAAGGCGTCGATCGTCGAGGGGTTGCCGTCGGTCAGCGAGTCGCCGAGCGCGACTATGCCGAGTGCGTCGCTTGGGGCGAGCACGTCGACGCCGCAAAGGAAGAACCACTTGTCGGTCAGGTTCCCGACCCGCATCACCGTCTCAGCCACAAAATTACCCGGTGGCGAGATGTAATTGGTTTGCCTTGCGTACCGGCCGGTTATCACGAAATTCGCCGGCACTTCGGTGGGCAGATGGAAACTGACCGCGAGATCAGCGAGCGGTGGAACGGAAAGATCAACCGTATTGCTGTACTGCACCGCCCCGGCTGCGATGACGGTCGAGTCGCGGCCGCCGAAGCTTAGCTTACGGCCGGTGCCTGCGACGATCGTTGCGCCCTTGTCACGCAACGCGATCATCGCGGTGCCGATGATCAGTGGACGATTGCCATAGGCATTCGAGATCCGCACACGCAGCCGCTCGCCGCCGATGCTAAGCCGTGGGTTCAGGCGGATCGTCTGGTTGTTGAAACCGACGACGCCTTCTGCCGGCGCCGGAGCGGCCGCCCAGGTCCCGACCCAACGTTCGCTCGGCATGACCATCCTCACTTCTTTCTGAAGTTTAGCGCCAGTTCATGCCGCGGCAACCGTCCCCTCGAGCGAACTTCGGAATCGGGACACTAGTGCCGCCGGGATTGGACCGCGACAGACGGGTCAGCTTCGAGTCGGAAACGTCAGGCTCAAGGCAAGCAAATCACTTCCGGTTTTCCCGCAATATCGGACATTGCGCGGACGTCCATGAACGGCAGAGAAGTGCCAAAACGCGACATCGTCGTGGGCGACGCCGCAGTTTAAATGTCCCATTAACCAAGACTTCATCGATTTATTTGGCTGGCAAGGCTCCGTTTTGGTTTTCGCACCTAATACGCGTCACGTCCTGGCACCTCTTGAAGCTCCGTTGACGTGCTCACACAGGGTGTAGGTGGGGCATTGCGTTTGCGTCAAATCCGATCCGTTATTGCAACGGCCTGCGTTTTTCCACTGATCGTCGCGGGTCTCGCCGCCTGTTCGAGCGTGGTATTTGCGCCGAAGACTGTGGTGAGGACCGGCACCGTCCGAACCTCGGTCCTCAAGCAAATGGAAACGCTCAATATGGATCGTGCGGCTCCGATCCTCATCCGCATCTATAAGGAGGAAAGTACGCTGGAAGTATGGAAACAGGATCGAAGCGGAAAGTTCGCGATGCTGAACTCATATCCTATCTGCAAATTTTCAGGAAATCTTGGGCCGAAACTTATGCAAGGAGATTATCAAGCGCCGGAAGGGTTTTATGACATCACTCCAGATCAGATGAATCCCAATTCAAGTGAATATCTTGCGTTTAATACAGGTTTTCCCAATACCTTTGATCGTTCTCTCGGACGAACCGGCAGTTTTCTTATGGTGCATGGCGGCTGCCGATCCGTTGGTTGTTACGCAATGACAGATTACGCAATGGAAGAAATCTATGGTCTCGTTGACGAAGCATTCAAGGGCGGGCAGGAAAAGGTTCAGCTACAAGCTTTTCCATTCAGAATGACGGCACAGAACCTCGCGAACCATGCGGGTGATCCTAACATGCCATTTTGGGAAATGCTTAAGGCGGGCAATGACGCGTTCTTGGCGACGGAGCGCCCACCGAGAGTCGCTGTTTGCGATCGGCGATATGTTTTCAACCCCGCTGTTGAAGGTAACTTTAATCCAAGCGCTCCTTGCCCGAGTGGCATTGTTTCGACACCCATAGCCAGAGCGTTACAACCATCTTGGGAGACCTCTGCGCGTGCAGGTCCGCCTAACACAGGAGCCATAGCTCGGACTGCTGACCCGATTGCTCAAAAGATAGAAGAAAGTCTGACTGGGATTCACTGACACGGTCTGGATGAGAGTGCCGCATAGAATGTTCGGTTTGGGTCAAAAGCGGAACAACTCGACCTGAGCATATCTCTTCCGGTTCACCTCCAATAACGGACAGCATGTGCGTGGCGACAACGCGGCCATCCCGATGTCCGTTGTCGGGGGAAACTCGGACTATCGTCCGGCCGCAGGTGACCAAGGTCTATCTGAAGAACGGGCTCAGTCGCGAGACTACCAGTTCTCGGCGCACATCGCATCGGTTTGCTGCATCGCAGCAGGAGGCGAATCCCGCGCGCGTCGGGTTGGACGAAAGAGCCGCGAAGGCTCTAAGCCGCGTTCAACGGAACGCCGACTTGACCTCCCGCGCCAGTAGCCGGATGGCCTCTCGTTCCGCCGCGTGGTCGGCTAGGCCCGCGCAATTCGTTTCCAACTGCACGCCCGACAGTCCGATGTCGCGTTGTAGGTCTTTCAACTTCCCCACCACCGTATCGGGTGAGCCAATGAACACCGAACCGCGCAATGTTTCCTCGAGCGTGATTTCAGTGAGGCGCTGCGAGGTTTTCCAGCGCGGGTGGTCCGCCGGGCTGTTTTGCCGGCGAGAGGAGTCGGCAAGCAGGCGGCTTTGATTCTGGAAATGCCGCATCAGCGTCGGCCCGTAGGCTTCCTGGGCCGCCGCATCGGTTTTTGCGACGAAACCGGGGCAACGGAGATAGACGGGTGCCTCTCCGGCATGTCCGGCGTCGGTCCAGGCTTTGCGGTAGACGTCGATGTGCTGCTTGAACATCCGCACATCCTCGTGCCGCACCGACAGGAACAGGCCTTGGCCCGCTTTGCCGGCCGCGGGGAATGTTTCGACGCTCACCGCCGCGATACGGATTTCGGGCGTCGGTTGTTGCACCGGCTGCGGCACGACGGTGACGTCTTGGATGTCGTAAAACTTGCCCTTGTAGGAGAAATTGTCTTCCTGCCAGGCGCGCTGGATGATCTCGAGACACTCAATCTCGCGG
>Ga0210408_10002963_pt1 | contig 15978 bp, 13 predicted proteins | sample IncBWH4MmetaG_FD_155471 | JGI IMG/M metagenome (GOLD analysis project Ga0210408, IMG submission 155471) | Forest soil microbial communities from Barre Woods Harvard Forest LTER site, Petersham, Massachusetts, United States - Inc-BW-H-4-M | ecosystem: Environmental > Terrestrial > Soil >...
GAGGTCTGCGCGCATCCGGGCGGCGACGTCATAGTCAATTGTGACGCCCCCCATGATTTGGATCCGGTTGGCGATGGCGCTCAAGCTTTCTTCCAGGTCCGACATCAGCCGCCGCCCTTCCATCGCGTCTATCAGAAGCGGCTCGACATGGCGCCGGGCATGCTCCGCTTCAGAGAGGCTGAATAATTTCGGTTCGTGCTCTTCAGGATCCATAAGATGTTCGCCTGACCCATTGGATGCGAGGAGGCCTGGCGCCGTTCTATTGTCATTCATTGCGCGGCGCATTTCCAGTCCAGAGGGCATCACTTGGTCTGTAATGAATTCCGCACAAAAGAGTGGGAAATCGTTCCGCCCCGTGCCACATCCCGAAACGGGTGTGGTAGAGTTTTGCCCCAATGCGCATCTTCGTCCTGGGGACCGGGGCAACCGGCTCTTATCTCGCACACCTGCTCACGCGGCAGGGCCATGAGGTTACTTGCGGCGACCGCGACCTCGACCGTGCTCGCCGCTTTCTCGGCAAGAAGAGCGCTATTCCGGTGGTTCAGGTCAATGCGCGGAATTTGTGGGGCATTGTAGGCGCGGCCCGCGGTTCACAGTTGCTGGTGAATGCCTCGGCGGCGGTTTTTAATGAAATCGTCCTGCGAGCGGCCCTGCGTCTTCGCGCTCATTATCTGGACCTGAGCGCACACCTCACACGGAATCCGTTCAAGGCCGAGCAGCTTCGATTCGATGAGCGCTTTCGGAAAAAGAATCGCTGCGCGGTCATCACTGCCGGGGCCGCTCCGGGTCTGACAAACCTGCTGGTGGCTCGGGCCGCAAGTTTGCTGGAAACGGTGGAGGCAGTTCATATTCGCCTTTACGAAAGCACGGAGAGCGATGATCCGGTTTCGCAGTGGTCCGCGGAAGTTTCTTTCGACGAAGCCATCTCACTTCCCCGCGTCGTACGCGATGGACGATTCCGATTCGGCAAGCGTTTTGGCGAGAGGGAAAAATTTCGTTTTCCGCCGCCAATCGGTGAGGCGAATGTGGTATTGGCAGCGCAGGACGAAGTCGGAACCGTCCCCTATTCTTTGAAGTTGAAAGAAATGGACGTAAAGATCGGCGGCAACGAAATTGACCGGCTGAGGCGCTGGTACCGGCAGGGAAAACTTTCCAAGTCGCGAGGACTGGTCGCGTCGCGATTCCCGAAGACACCGAGTCCACGGCAGGTGGCGCGCATGATTCGGCAGGGCAAGCTGCAAAACGCAAGATTTGCCGCCGCCGTCATCGTGCGGGGGACGAAGCAGGACCAACCGATGGAAGTCCGCTACGATGCTTTTTTCCCCTCACTCTATCAAATCCGCCAGCGCGGACTGGCGCTCTCGCCGGTCTCTTACGCCACAGCGCAAATGGCCTCGCTATTCATTAAGCATTTCCCTCGAGAAACGGCCGGCGTTTTTTCCCCTGGCTCAATCCCACTAGAGAATCGGCAGTCCATCCTGAGGGACACCAAGCCGCGCGACATCCGCCTGATGACGAAAATAACCAGGAAAAAAGCTTCAGACGAGGATGAGGAATTCTGATTCACGTTCGAGTATGACAGGCCCCAGAGACTGTGTGGCAACTCCCAAATCATTGTAGGGCACGGCTTCAGCCGTGCCGTAAAGCATGCAGCATCGATGCGGCTTTGGCCGCTGGCCCCTTCAAAATTGCGTTGCCACACAGGCTATTCAGCCGGTCAGGTTTTGCCCGTGCAAAATCTAAACCAGACAGGCTGAAGCCCGTCCTACTTTCGCCCCCAAGACTGCGTGCTAAATCAGAATGAATGGTGTTTCCGCGACGCGAAAATCATTCAGGCGAGATTGCTTCCGCCTCGAGCCCAGCGCCAGTCGGACGTTCGTCTCCACGCTTCCTTCCTTGCGGCGGATGAATAAGAACGGGAAGGATGAGCGCAACCGTCATTACTCCCGCGATCAGGTAGAGGGCCTGCGTGTAGTTCCCGTTCACCTCACGCAAGCGGGCGAACTCGTAAGGCCCCGCGGCCGCAGCGAACGCCCACGGCAGCATCATCAGACCAAAAATAGACCCGACCTCCCGCGGTCCGAAAAAGTCCGCCGCGAAGGCAGGCGTGATGCCGTACGCGCCCCCGTAGCACATGGCCACGAGGAAGGTAGCGCCCGCGAGAAGTGGCAGCGAATCGATGGAGTGATACGTCCAAAAAAGGATCACTTCAACCAGGTACATCAAAAAAAATGCGATTTTCCGCGACGTCAAATCCGAGACCCACGACCAGAAAATTCGCCCGACCCCGTTGAAAATCGCGACAATCCCAACGAGAAACGCGGCCGTCTCCGCGCTTGCTTTTCCCATTTCCTGAAGAATCGGCGATGCCTGGCTGATGATCGATAAGCCGGACATCGTGTTGACCGACATCAGCAGACAGATGGCCCACCACTGCCAGGTGCCCAGCGCTTCTCCCAGGGTGTAATCGCGGTCCGACCTTTGCGACAAATGCTTGGCTGTGGGCGTCCAGCCCTCGGGCACCCAGCCCTCGGGAGGAAATTGCATAAACGATGCCGACGCGATGGCGATGATGCCGTATGCAGCCCCGAGGTATGCGAAGGTCGGCATCAATCCAACATGGCGGATGAGCCATCCGGCGGCCGGCGCGGAAAATAATGCTCCCGTCCCGAAGCCCGCTACAGCGAGGCCTGTGATGAATCCGCGGCGATCGGGAAACCACTTCACTAAGACCGTGATGGGAACGACGTAACCCATACCCAGGCCGATACCCCCGATGACGCCGTACGTCAGATAGAGCCACCATAGTTTGTGCGCGGAAAAACTTGCCAGAAATACTCCTCCACCCCAAAGAAGCCCCGCCGTCATGGCCACGACTCTCGGGTGGCGGCTCTTCATCCACAGGCCACCGATAAATGCCGCGACGCCCAGAAAAAACCAACTGATCAGAAACGTGGAAGTGACCTGGGAAATGCTCCAGCCGAATTCCTTGGAGAGGGGAATGCGGAAGACGCTCCACGCATACGCTGAGCCCAGGGCCATCTGCAGGCACACGCCGGCGACGGCAATCCACCAACGATTCAGTACAGGCATGTTCCCTCCAGCGGCGACTCCGCACACGATACCATGACTTCAGTCACGCACGCTTTTTACCCTGCGTAGCACGAAGGGCAGCCTATGGACTTTAGTCCTTGCAAGGACCAAAACCCGCGGGATGAAGAGGCAGCGGAAAAAGTAGTTTATGAACAAGTAGTTTATTTTGTCATTCTGAGCGAAGCGAAGAATCTCTCCGGATTCTGAAGTCAACAAAATGAGAGATTCCTCGGCACGCAGCGTGCCTCGGTTCACCGTGAACGTTCACCGTGAACGGAATGACAAAATCTAGAGTTTTTTCTCAGCCTCTGAAGCCAATGCTAGAAAAACCATTCCTACTTCAACGAAAGGTTAGCGACGCCGGCTTGCGAACACCAATCTTCCCACGCGCGCCCCTGGGCTGCCGGCTGACTGTGTAGCTCCCCCGAAGCCTCGATTTCGCCGGGTGAGAGATATGTGATCGTTCCAGCCATCGACATCGCCTTGATCAGCACCTCCGCATTTAGGCGCAAATAGAAAGTAGTGAATACAGCGTCCTGCACTGATTTCCCCACGATCACACTCCCGTGGCCCCGCATTAGCGCCGCCTTGCCTTTACCCACAGCACCGGCGAGGGAGTCGCCCATTTCGTTCGTCGTCACCAGCATGTTGGTATCACCGAATTGATCGCGAATGTCCCACACAGGGACTTCCTGGCCAATCACGGCTGCCGAGTGTAGGGCGGGACGCATGACGGTCTTCGTCACCGCCATTGGAAGCAGTTCGTGCGCGTGGTTGTGGCAGATGGCCAGCACATCGGGACGCGCTTTATAGAGGCAACCATGAATGAACCGCTCGGAATACGGCCGCAGCCCGTGCAGATCGACCGGCGTGCTGTCGAGATTGAATTCCAGGATGTCTTCCCTGGCCACGAGGCCCGGCGCTCGCGCGCGCGCCATGAAAAACTGCTGCGGATTTTCGGGATTGCGCACGGTGACGTGCCCGAAGGAATCGACCAGTTTCAGATGGGCAACGATACGGTTAGCAATCACCAATTCTGATATGGCCGCACTGGCATCCACCAAGGGATTCCTCCGGACGTAAATTAGCATAAGTAGCGCAGACTTCAGTCTGTGGGTTTCTGCAAATTAGCCGGGAATTGTAACGACGAGCAAGAAGAGAATTTTGAGCGCTGTAGCCAATCGGCTCGGCATTTGCAAGGCCTAGTGGAAATCCACAGACTGAAGTCTGCGCTACTTAACCCCTAACGGCAACCGCACGAATGCGGCGTGCAGCCGCAACTGCCGGAACCTGAAGTGTCCCCCGCTGAGGCAGTGCCATTCGCGGATTTCCCCGCGCTGAATACCGAGAGTTGCAGCGTGTGCCGCTTGCTCTCGCACTTCGGGCACTCAATTTCCTGGTGCGCCGACATCACGATCCGCTCGTAGCGCGTTTGGCAATCATTGCAAATGTACTCATAAATGGGCATTTTCCACTTCCCTCTTGAATCGTAATCAGGCCGTCTCAAAATGCAACTGCCCCCGGCAGACCAGGGGCAGTTGAATAGTTTCGAGATTGGTCGGAACTAGTCGCCGGCAACTTGCTCGGCCACCTGAGGCTTGGCTGCGCCATTCCCGTTTCCATTGGCGTTGCTGATGGTCACGGGAGCGACGGACGGAGTTGCCTTCTTGATGTCCGAGAGTGACCCGATCGTTACCACTTCCTGGGGCGCCTTCTTCAGCACGAGTTCTTCGTACATCTTGCGAACGCGGGCCTCTTCCTTGAGGAATTCTGCGCGGCGCCGTGCCCGATTTTCCTCGGCCGCGGTGTTGGGCACTTCGTGGTCGACTTGGCGGACGCGAGCGGCGTCCTGCGCATCGATCACCAGTGAATGCTCGTAGGTCTCCAGGTTCACGGCCTTGCCCTTGGCATAGATCTCGTGCTTGCCGTGTTCCTTGTACCACTGGGCGACCGTCGCGTTTTTGTACATGTTCTCAATGATTTTGCGCCAGCCGATGCCCGTGTTGTACGCGCAGAAGGAAATTTCGCCCTGCTGCGTCGCGTACGGGATGATGCACATTTCGGTGCGGCGGAAATCGTAGTTGAACAGGTCCTGGAACCACATTCCAGCGATCATCAGGAAATTCCAGGGATCGGTTGAGCGGCGCTTCATGGCGTCTTCGTAAGTGCGTTCCGGGCCGGCCGTGCCATACTTTTGGCGCTGGTTCGGGGTGAGACCCCAGGACTTGTCCATCTTTCTGAGCAAGTCGATCAGGCGGAAAGTCCCGGGCGCATTATACGGGTTGTAATTCTTCAGCATGGCCAGCGCGAAGGTGAAATTGGAAAAGTTCTTGCCGCGAGCCGCGTCGGTGACCTTCTTGATGTCCTCGACGAGTTGCGGCACGTTCAGGAACTTCGGCACGGGCGCCCATTCCTTAGTGTCTTTGTTGATCAACACACCGGTGCCGACGCCGCAGTTCGGGTGGCAGCCGCAGCTAACCGTGCCCCATTGCGCGTCAGGCCCGTGGGAAAGATCGGCAAACGCGGAGAACGTGCTGATGAGCGAAATCGGGAACCAGTCGCGTGTGGGTTCGATCTTGCCCACTTGCGCGCTGACGTCCTTGGCCAGGTGCGACAGCGTGTAACGCTGTTTCATGCGGCGTTCGGGTGTGATTTCCTCGTCGCGGCCGGTAAAGGAAACGGGCTGAAACGCCACGAAGGAGATTTTGTTCGGATTCTGCATCGCGAATTTCACGATCGCGCCCACCTGGTCGTTGTTCAGATTGTTGACGATCGTGGTGACCAGAATGATCTCAATGCCCGACGCGTGTATATTGTCGATGGCCCGCAGTTTCACGTCGAACAGATTCCCTACCTGGCGGTGGCTGTTGGCATCGTTGCCGATGCCGTCAAATTGCAGGTAGACGTAGCGCAGGCCGGCTTCAAACGCCTGCTTGCAGTATTCCTTGCTCTTGGCGAACTCGATGCCGTTAGTGGCCGCCTGCACGCTGTTGTAGCCGATCTTGCGCGCATAGCGGATGGCATCAAAGAAGCGCGGATGCATGGTGGGCTCGCCCCCGGAAAACTGCACGGACATTTGCCGGCGCGGCTTGATTCTCAGGGCATTGTCCAGGATTTCCTGGATTTCTTCCCAGGAGAGCTCGTGAACGTATCCCACCTGATTGGCGTCCATGAAGCAGGGATCGCACATCATGTTGCAGCGATTGGTGAGGTCCACGGTGAGCACGGAGCCGCGCCCGTAGCGGACGGTGCTGGACCCGTGCTTATGCAGGTCCTCGTCATTGTGCGCCGGGATGTCGCGGCCAGGGAAATTCTGCTCGATCCAATTCAGGAATTTCGCGTCGATGGCCATCATGTCTTCGTAACGGCCGTGAATCGGGCATTCCTTCACCATCCAAATCTGCCCGTCGCGTTCAATGATCTGCGCTTTGATCTCGCCAACCTTTTCGTGCATCAGGTCGCGCCAATCCTTCTTGCCCTCGAAGATCGCATCGCGCGCGTCCTTGACGCAGCCTGGGCAAAGCGAGTCGGTTTGCCGCGGCCAGCCGAGCGTGGGCTTAGACTTCTCCCACGACTTCAACAGCGGCTTATCCGACCACTTCGGCGTAAAGCTCGGGTTGGGATTGTACTTGTTAAAGACCTGGATCGTATCGAAGGTCACGGCCGCGGTCTTGCACAGGACGTAGTCCATTGCTTTCCATGCACGTGTACCTAAAGATTGAGCCATTTTTACAGTCCTCCACGAATTCGATTCGCACACCTAGCAGTCAAGACTAAACGGGAGCCCTCAGTTTTTGTAAACGGCCCCTGATATCTGATTAGCCTACCAAGTACGCAACCTTCGCGTCCAGGTAAACCTTTCCCACTGTGTACTTTGCGCGTCAATGAATGCCTACGTCCACACGGTTCTGTCAAAAGGGACAAATAGAGGGGTGAACGGCGATTCGGTGCAGCCAACGGGGATGGCGCCAGAACGTGGATTTGACACTCTTCATGAATCAGGGAAGTGTCCCGATTTAGGACACTTTCTTGACCGTTATTCTCTCCGGTGGTCGGGAGCAAATTCAAGGGATCATTCGACCTCGGCGAACATTGCCATTTGACAATCGGAGCGCAAGAATGTCGTCTTGGGCAACTGCTTCCGATAACTTGGATTCATTTACGCAAGGATAGGATTCTACCGCGAGGCTAATCGCGTAGCCTTTGGAACGAAGCCCGCGTGCCATACCTGCTTCCAGTCAGAAGCCCCCCCTTAGTTGCTTTTTGGCTTGGCGGGTAAGGAAGGAAAGTAGGATCCCGAGGCGGGCCTTATCACGCGCCCGGTTCTTCCGAATGAACAATCCAATCCCCACCATGGGTAGACTCCATTGCTCTTATTAAGCGTACTTTGGGAAGTTGTGTGCAAGTCACTCTAAATACTAGCTATAGGGTAAGCCAGGATCATCAAGACGCGACTCTGCAGTTCCTTCGGTCCTATAACCTGGGTAGAAAATTCCCCAGTACTCCTGTACTTGCAGATTGGCCCCATCTGGCTATCGCCAAAAAACATGCCCGGGCCCAGACTGTGCTCATACACCCATTTGAATCAATAGCGGGAGGCTTAATTACATGAAGCATTGGTGGTGCGCGGAATGTGAGAAAGAAGTCAGGTTGGGCAAACACGGCCGGTGTGAATGTTGTGAATCAGAAGCCGTGGATTTGCTCCCCGAGGCTAGCGAGTTAACCGGTTCAGTTTCAACGGCACAGGCGGCCTCGAAACCAGTTCCAACGAGTGTGTAAGCTGGATCTGGAGACTAAGCTTCTATTCGAAGAGACCAACTTAGGAAGGGAAAGGAGGCTAAGACCACGGCACAGCCCGGGGGGGACACTTAAGCGATTCGACGCAAAGGAGACAAACTCATGCAGACAAAGCTACGTGTCATAGCTTTTGCTGTCGTAGCGAGCCTGCTCTGGATATCCCCAACGTCTGCGGTATCCCAAAGGGCGAAGGTGCAAGACAAGGCTAAGAAGCTCAAGACGCAATACATAGGAATGGCATCCTGGTACGGAGAGCAACGTCAAGGTAAGAAGATGGCGAACGGAAAGCCATTCGACTGCCACAAGCTAACGGCGGCAAGTTGGTATTTCCCGCTCGGAACGAAGATCCGGGTGGTGAACGTCAAGAATGGAGAATCAGTGGTGGTGACAATTACAGACCGAGGCCCGAATCTTCGACTTCACCGGATCCTCGATCTGTCTGAGGCTGCAGCGGAACGCCTGGGCTATGTGGGCCAAGGCCTGACCCCTGTATTTCTCTACCCAGTAGCAACATTCGACACGAAGGCAGCGGACAACAATTCCGGATTGATCCATACTCCTGCCAGCAAAGGCGCCGGCGAGCTCGAAGCAAAAGTCATCGCCGATCCCAAGCCAATGTGACCTTGGCATTCGCCTAAGAGCGCCAGGCAATTCCTCGGCGTAGGCGAAGCACTCCAAACCTTTCACCCTGGATTTCTGCCAGGGGATACCGGCAGAGTTTCGGCTGGGGTTAAGGATGACTCCAGCCGCGGGCTTAGGCACGCTCCTCGATTTGCCTTCCTTTGCTCACCACTTCCAAAGACATTCGTATCTCCCCCCGATTGCTGAGCTGACAATTGCGAGAATCCCGCTTCGTTCTTCTCAAACGCATTTTGGCGGCATGTGGCACCAGGGCGTGCTTCTGTTGAAGTTCGTCGTATACTGGACGGACTAAATTTGGGAGCGCGCTATGATCCGCCACATTAAAACCGGCCAATCGGCCGAAACGAAAGCCGAGAACAACGCCCAGGTTCGTAAGACCGTGGAAGCAATTCTCGCGGACATTGCCGCGCGCGGAGAAGTTGCGGTCCGCGAGTACTCGGAAAAGTTCGACAAGTGGTCGCCCGCATCCTTCCGGCTTTCCGAACGCGAAATTGCCGAATGCATTCAGTCGTTGCCGCAGCAGGTGATCGATGACATTCGATTTGCGCAAGAGCAGATTCGCAACTTCGCACTGAAACAGCGGGCTGCGCTGCGGGATGTGGAAGTGGAAACGATTCCCGGCGTCGTGCTGGGCCACAAGAATATTCCGGTGAATAGCGTTGGATGTTACGTTCCGGGAGGACGGTATCCGATGGTCGCGTCCGCGCATATGAGCGTGGTGACGGCCAAGGCTGCGGGCGTCAAGCGCATCATCGCCAGCGCGCCTCCTACCGGTGGTAAGCCTCATGCGGCCACCGTCGCGGCCATGCACTTTGGTGGAGCGGACGAAATTTATGCGTTCGGCGGCGTTCAGGCTGTCGCCGCGATGGCCCTGGGTACGGAAACGATTGCTCCCGTGGATATGCTTGTCGGACCTGGCAATGCGTTCGTGGCCGAGGCGAAGCGGCAGTTGTTCGGGCGCGTGGGCATCGATTTGCTCGCAGGGCCGACCGAAACCCTCATCATTGCGGACGATAGTTGTGACGCCGAAATGGCCGCTGTCGATTTGATCGGACAGGCGGAGCATGGGCCGAGCAGCCCAGCTGTTCTGGTCACAAATTCAGCAAAGCTGGCTGCCGAAGTTCCGGCGGCGATTGAAAAACTATTTTCATGGTTGCCCACTGCGGAGACCGCTCGTCAAGCCTGGCAGAATTGTGGCGAAATTATCGCGTGCGACACACTCGACGAAATGGTGCAGGAGGCCGACCGGATCGCCTCCGAACACGTTCAGGTGCTGACGCGGGATCCGGATTATTTCCTGAAGCGCATGACGAATTTCGGCGCGCTCTTCCTGGGGCATCGCACCAACGTCGCTTACGGCGACAAAGTGATCGGCACCAATCACACCCTGCCGACCATGAAAGCTGCGCGCTACACGGGAGGATTGTGGGTCGGCAAATTCATAAAAACCTGCACCTACCAGCGCGTCCTTACCGATGAAGCTGCCACCTTGGTGGGCGAATATTGCTCGCGACTGTGCGCGCTCGAAGGCTTTGCGGCTCACAAGGAGCAAGCAGACTTGCGTGTGCGCCGGTATGGCGTGAAAGTTGTGGCCTAGCTGATGTCGCCGTCGGGTAAGAAGGACAAATCCAAACAGACTGATCGCGACCTGGCCCGCTCGACTCAACCTCGGCGCGAACCTACTCATTCTGCACAAGTTAATGACCGCCGCGCGGTGGCCCTGGTGACGGGAGGCGCGGGCAGCATGGGCACGACCATCTGCGGAGCACTCGCGCGTGAGGGGTTGCGCGTCGTGGTAGGTTACAACCGCTCAGCGCAGAAGGCGACCGCGCTTGCTGCAAGTTTGCCCGGAGACGGGCACTTGGCCCTCCCAGCCCCAGTGACGGACAGCGTGGCACTCACAGGTCTGGCCAACGAGATCGCTGCTCGTTACGGGGTCTGCGACGTCCTCGTAAATTGCGCGGGCGTGACGCGCTTCGTGCCGCATGGCGATTTGGACGCGCTCGACGACGCTTTAATTGAAAACATTCTTTCAACCAACGTGCGTGGCTCCTTTGCGACCGTTCGCGCGCTTCGTCCGTTGCTCGAAAAAAGTAAGCAGCCGGGCGGAGCTGTCGTGATCAACATTTCATCAATTGCCGGCGTGACCGCGATGGGAAGCAACGTGATTTATTGCGCGTCGAAGGCCGCTGTAGACAACATGACTAAGTCGCTCGCGCGTGCGCTGGCGCCGCGCATTCGCGTTGTCTCAGTTTCGCCTGGCCTGGTCAACAATGAATTCGTTCGCTCGATGGATAAGGCGTGGCTCGACGAGCAGGTTGATCGTACGCCGCTGAAACGGCTCGCGGCCCCCCAGGAAGTGGCTTCCGCAGTGATCGCCGTGATGAGGCACCTCACCTTCACCACCGGCGCCATTATTTCCGTGGATGGCGGACGACCGCTGAGTTGAGTGGATCTCTTCGAAGCGCATTGACTCCTGTTCGCCCTGTCGAAGCCGCTCAATAAATTTATGTTTGCGAACGATTAAACGTAGAGGTGCTATTTTAGTAGTAAACTACGGTTCTGATTAGTTCCGCAAGGAGGGGAAGCTGGGCAATGGCGCCTGACATTAGTCAGTGGGAGCGGAATTTCAGCCTATGGGTCAGACGTCTGTACCGCTCGAGAGCCCGGGTGTGGCTATTTGTTCTTGTCGTTGCGATGATATTTCTCGCCACTCGACGGAAAACTCCTTCATTCGTGATGGTCCGCGCCGATCGAGACGTATCCGGCCGCAGCGCGTATCCCATGGCTGAATCTCCAAGTCTGGTCGGTTCGTATCCACCAGAAGTAAAATCTGGAGCAGGGTACTTCTATGACGATGTGCTTGAATACCGGGTTTGGCTCCATCCTGATCATGGTGCGTATTCACTCAACGGAAGCGCCGACTATTTCGAAGCATTCGCACAGTACGAGAGGGCAAAAGAGTTTGCCGATGCCGCAAAGGGAGCCGAAGCACCCATTGTACTCGTTCGTCAGCGAGAGTGGATTAATGAGCCTAATCCCGGAAAGTTTATCCCTGAAAAGGAGGAGCGGATTACCGAATGGAGAGTAAAGTGGTTGGAAGGCAACCACCGAACTGCAGACAGCATTCAAGAATTCATGAAGCACCCGAGAAAAGCCCAACAAGAGACGGATGACAATTGAATCCGAGTCGGATTGAAAATTCCGTGGTTAGATACACCCTGTAGGCAAAGCCGGCTAATCCCACGGCAGGCCGACGTAATTTTCAGCGAGCGTGGTACGCGCCGCGCGCGAGCTGGTGACGTAGTCCAGCTCCGCGATTTGGCGGCGGCGATCAAAGGCGTTGTCCGTGTCAAAGCGGTGCAGCATGGACGTCATCCACCAGGAGAAGCGCTGCGCTTTCCAGACGCGGCGAAGGCACGTTTCGGAGTAGCGATCGAGCAGGCTGGTTTTTCCTGTCCTAAAAAACTCCGCGAAACCCTGCGCCATAATGCGTACGTCCGCCACGGCCAGGTTGAGACCTTTGGCGCCGGTGGGCGGAACGATGTGTGCCGCGTCTCCGGCGAGGAACATTCTGCCGTATTGCATCGGCTCGACGACGAAGCTGTGCATAGGCGCGATATTTTTTTGAAAGATGCGGCCTTCGCTGAGCTTCCAGTCTCCGTCCGCGGCGGTCCGCTGTCGCAGCTCGCTCCAGATGCGATCGTCGGACCAACCGTCAATGTCCTCATCATGCGGCACCTGAAGATAGAGGCGGCTAATCTGCTTCGTGCGCATGGTTAGCAGAGCGAAGCCTCGGTCGTGATAACAGTAGACTAGTTCGTCCGAAGAAGGCGGCGCCTCGGCCAAAATTCCGAGCCAGCCAAAAGGGTATTCCCTCGAGAATTCCGCGATTGCGCCAGGGGGCAGACTCGGCCGGCAGACGCCATGCGAGCCGTCGCAGCCCGCGATGAAGTCACAATGGATGGTCTCTTCTTTTCCTGACGATCGAAACCGGATGGATGGGCTAGCGTCGTCAAAGTCGTGAACGGTTACGTTCTCGACGTCGAACAAAATCGGCAGGTTTGCCGCGAGCCGCGCTTCAACCAGGTCCTTCACCACTTCCTGCTGCGCATAAATCGTGACGGTCTTACCGCCGGTCAAATCGTCAAAGTCGATGCGGTGGCCGCGGCGGTTGAATCGCAGTTCGATGCCATGATGCGTGAGGCATTCGCGCTTCAAGCGCTCGCCGACGCCTGTTTCAATCAGCAAATCGACCGTGCCCTGTTCCAAGAGGCCCGCGCGAACGCGCTCTTCGATGTATTTCCTGGTGCGCGTCTCGAGAACAACGGATTCGATCCCTTGCAAGTGAAGCAGATGGGCGAGCACCAGCCCCGCCGGACCAGCCCCGACAATGCCGATTTGCGTGCGCACGTTTCCCCTTTCGCTACTGGCGATACGTATGGACTACGCGCAGTTTAGTCATACAGTCCGCACCTTGTCCACGACGCGGATAGGGGCTATTAAACGATTACGAAGAAAAATGCGATAAAAAACAGGGGTTATTCGTTCGAGATGGGTCGAAGGACGGCGACCGCAAAGTGCGCCAGCAATGGCGCGCCCTCATCGAGTTGCAGCCAGCGTACGCCGCAATGTTCTTTCAGATATTTCCCGACACGCGCTTCGTTGATGCCGAGATGTTCAGCGAGTTTTTCTTTCAGGTTCGACCCTTCGCGGCTCCCGCGCCCGCTGCGAAGCATGTTCCCGATCCCTACACGCAGCGTCTGGCACGCTTCGGCGTAATAGTAGCTGGTCAGGTCCGTGTCGGTGATTAAGAATACGCCGGGACCGGCGGGAGCTTCGTCGGCCTGCTCGAGCGAATGGATCGAACAAGCCAAAAGGCGGCGAAGCTGTGACTCGAGTTGCGCCATGCGTGAGGAAAGAGCGGGATCTCCCGACCGAACACGCGCCGCGTGGGACGAGCCGGGAGAGGCAGTCTCGTAACCGTGCGCAGGCACCGGTTCGCGCGTTCGCGATTCTGCAATCTCCGGCGACGCCTCCGGACGGGCAACTGGAAATGTCCGGGGCTCCGCGACACGATCGAACATGGATGGCGGGGCGGGTGCTGCGGCCTGTTCCGCGGATGCGGGAGCGGCTGTGCGCAGGCCCTTGTGCCGACCGCGCCCTCCACGACGGCCGCGGCGCCTGCGGCGGGCGGGACCAGTCTCAGGCGCTTGCGCCGCAGTTGATGTTGCAACGGGAACCGGCGGCTGTTCGAAAACGGATTCCTGCTCACCCTCATTCATATCTTGCTCGGTTTCATTCGGCTGTTCGTCAGAGAATTCCGCGATGATGGGCTCCAATCGAGTTACTGGCTCTGAAGTGGTTTCGCTGACGGCCACTCCCGTGACTCCGGCAGGCGCCACAGGAATCGGCGCGCCCAGCCGGACCAAGCCTTCTTCGGCCTTTTGCTTCCATTGCGGGCGGCGGAAACGCTCAGCAGCGGTGGTGAACCATCGGATGGCTTCCGGGGCGGTTCCTGCCTTCTCATACAGCTGGCCTAGCTCAAAGGCCACCATGGCATCGTGAGTGCGTTCGTACAATGCAGAAAGCTGGCCGGGGGGATCCGCGCTGGTTCGCGCTTTGCGAATGCGGGCCTGAATTTGACGCCAATCGCTCACTGGGCAGTATTGTAACAGTCGTAAGCACGCTGGGCCAGAGGCACCCATAGAAATGCTGTCAGTACGCAACGTCCCCAGTGGGGCAGGCATCAGTAGCTGCGGAAAAACTCACACCGGGTCATTCCGAAGGGCTGGGTTTGCCCGAGGAATCTGCTTTTTCTTGGATTTGGCGAAGAAAAGGAGATCCCTCGCTTGGCTCGGGATGACAAAAAAGCACTTTTTCCGCAGCGTGTTCAGTCTGCAGAGTTTCGTCCTTGCATGGACCAAAACCCACAGACTGAAGCCTGCGCTACTCAAGCCGCGCTACGCGCTGGCCAGATTTAGAAACTCGATTGAATCGCGATCCAGGGTTAGGTTTACGGAAGAAATTAAATCCTTCAACTGCTCGAGATTCGTCGCGCTGACGATGGGCGCGGTAATGCTGGGGCGCGCCAGCAGCCATGCGAGTGAGATCCTGGCGGGCGTGGCATTGTGTTTTTTTGCGACTTGATCGAGCGCCGCGAGAATCTGGAGACCGTGTTCGTTGAGGTACTTTGTTACGTTGCGCGCGCGGGCTTTTCCCGCGGCATCGCTTTCGGAACGATATTTGCCGGTGAGAAAACCGCCGGCCAGTGGAAAATAATTGATGACGCCGAGTCCTTCCTTCACACAAACCGGCTCGAGGTTACTCTCATATTCGGTGCGCTCGATGAGGCTGTAGTTCGGTTGAAGAGTCTGATACGCCGGAAGTCCGGATTTCCTGCTGGCTCCGAGCGCTGCTGCGAGTCTCTCCGCCTTATGGTTGGAGGCACCGATGGCTCTGACTTTGCCTTGCTGGATCAGTTGGGCGTAGGCTCCGAGAGTTTCTTCAAAAGGCGTGTCCGGGTCGTCTACGTGTGACTGATACAGATCAATGTAGTCCGTTTGCAGACGGCGCAAGGAATCTTCGGCGGAGCGCAGGATATGGGATTTCGACAGACCTTTTTTCCCATCGCCCATGTCCATGCCAACTTTGGTCGCGACGATGATTTTGTTTCGATTTCCGCTGCGCTTCATCCATTCACCGAGAATCGCCTCCGACTCGCCGCCCGTGTGCCCCGGCACCCACTTGGAATAGACATCTGCAGTATCGACGGAATTGAAACCGGCGGCTAGAAAAGCATCGAGCAGCTTAAAAGATGTGGCTTGATCGACCGTCCAACCGAAGATATTTCCTCCGAAAACGAGAGGGGAGACCTCCAGGCCCGTCTTGCCCAGCTTGCGGTTGGTCATCTTGGCCCTTTCTTCGGCGATATGGGTTTCTTGCCACGTCTTGGATGAAATCCAGAGACGGAGAGGTACAACGCGATGGTGGGACGGGCTTCAGCCCGTCTTCTTTTGACTTCTTTCTGCTCTTCAAAAATCAAAACAAGACAGGCTCAAGCCCGTCCTACTAAAATCGCCCTATGACTTACGGCGTTCCCGCAGGACGGACCATTGAGCTGGCACGCGCTGTGGGATTCGATCTCTGCGGCATCGCTCCGGCCGCTGAGTTTCCCGAGCTGGCGCACCTGGATGAGTGGCTTGATCGCGGCTATGCGGGTGAAATGCGCTATCTGCAGGACGCGCGGCGCCGCTCGCCGGCGCATGCCATACAAGGCGCGCGCAGCGTGATCGTTTGCGCACTCAACTACAATACTGCGCACCCCGCTTCGACGGATGCGTCCGCGCAGCTGAACTCGCCCGCTGGCCCGCACGGCTGGGTCTCCCGCTATGCCTGGGGCGACGATTACCACAATGTGCTTGGCGAGAAACTCGAATCGCTCAT
>Ga0210408_10002965_pt1 | contig 15964 bp, 18 predicted proteins | sample IncBWH4MmetaG_FD_155471 | JGI IMG/M metagenome (GOLD analysis project Ga0210408, IMG submission 155471) | Forest soil microbial communities from Barre Woods Harvard Forest LTER site, Petersham, Massachusetts, United States - Inc-BW-H-4-M | ecosystem: Environmental > Terrestrial > Soil >...
ATCGCCACCGGCAGGCCGGCCTTGAGGAACTGGCGGGCGAGGTCGACGGCGCGCGGGAACTGGTTGCTCTGCACGCCGACCAGGCAGATCAGCGCCTTGCCGCCGCTGCGCTTGATGTCGGCAATGATGCGGTCGGAGCGCACCCGCGTGTTGGTCTCGTCGAACGGCTTGATCTGGATGTCGACGTCCGGCCCGAAGACGTCGCGCTGGCGGCAATCCTCCCCCAGCCCATAAAGGGCAGCCAGGGTGTTGGACGGGATATGGGAGCGCAGCCACGTAATGGGATAGCCGTCGTCGTCGTAGTGCGTCGGCTTGATCAATATGAGGTGGAAAATCGTACGCTTCAAAATGCTGCCCCCATCGCGGACTTCTCCAACTAGCAAACCCGCGTGCGGCAAGGTCTTTGTTTTCGCCGTTTGGCGGCATCCCCAGGCCACAATGCTCTGAGAGCCCCTGTAACGCAACCAAAGTAGACGCCTATTCACAACTTCCAGCCGGTAATAGGACCACAACATGTAGGGCTTTGTCTCGAGTGGCCCCGCGATCGGCGAGGACAGCCATGACGAGCCGGTAATTGCAGTACGCGCCAAGAGCGCGCACCGTCCCCACGCCCCGAGGCGCACGGACAAGACGCTCGACGGGGGAGGGAACGAACAAGACGTGAGTCTCACCACGCGTGTGCCGGCGCTGGCGCCGTTTCAGATCCGCAGTTTCCGCTTCCAGTGGCCGGCCGATCTGCTGGCTTCCTGGGCGTTCGAGATGGAGGGCGTGATCCTGGGCTGGTTCGTGCTGGTTTCGACCGGCTCGGTGCTGGCGCTCGCGGCATTCGGCTCCCTGCAGTTCCTGGGCACCCTGATCTCGCCGCTGTTCGGCATGGCGGGCGACAGGATCGGCAATCGCAGCCTGCTCTGCCTGATGCGGGCCATCTATGTCGCCGTGGCGACGGCCCTCGCGGTGCTGTTTCTGGCCGGCCTTGCCGCGCCGGCACCGGTGTTCGGCCTGGCCATCGTCATGGGGCTGGTGCGGCCCTCCGACATAACGCTGCGCAGCCTGCTGGTCGGCGAGACCATGCCGGCCAGCTACCTGATGCGGGCCATGGGCGTGTCGCGCACCACGGCCGATTCGGCACGCGTCGTCGGCGCGCTTTCGGGCGCGGGCCTGGTCGCCGCACTCGGCTCGGGCCTGGCCTATGTCGTGGTGTGCACGGCCTACGCCGCGAGCCTTGCGCTCACGTTCAATGTCGGCATCAGGCGCGTGCGCGTCGTGGGCGAGGACGCATTACATGCCTCGCCGATGCGCGCGTTGCGGCAGGCCTTTGCCTACATCTGGTCGACGCCCGATATGCGGGCGCTGATGCTGATGGCTTTTCTCATGAATTTCGCCGCGTATCCGCTGGTCGGTTCGTTGCTGGCCTATATTGCCAAGGACATCTACAGCCTCGACCAGACCGGCCTGGGCTGGCTGATCGCCTGCTTCGCCGGCGGCGCGCTTCTGGGCTCGATCGCCATTTCCACCCACGGCGCCCGCATCCGGCCGGCCCGCACGATGCTCGCCGGCGCCCTCGCCTGGTTCACGCTCAATTTCGCCTTCTCGTGGATCGCAACGCCGTTGTGGGGCGAGGTCGTGCTGTTCCTCGCGGGCTTCGTCCAGAGCTTTTGCATGATCCCCATGGCGGTGCTGTTGTTGCGCGTCGCTGATCCCAAGTTTCGCGGCCGCGTCATGGGCGTGCGCATGCTGGCAGTCTACGGGCTTCCCATCGGGCTTTTGCTGTCCGGGCCGCTGGTCGAACGCGTCGGATTTTCGCTCACGGGCTCGCTCTACAGCCTGGTGGGAATCGTTTTCACCGTGCTGATTGCGATCTCCTGGCGCGCCCATCTCTGGCACCCGGCCGCCGCCGCCAACCGCCGCTAGATGCAACCCGGCAACGCCTACCGCGGCGTGCGCTTCACTTATACGAAAGGGATGCGCACGCCGGATTGAAGAACGTCAGATTCGTCCCAGCAGGAGCAAGACGACGATGATGATCAGGATCAGGCCGACGCCGCCGCTCGGGTAGTAGCCCCAGCCGCTGCTGTAAGGCCAGGTCGGCAAGGCACCGAGTAGGATCAGAATCAGGATGATCAGAAGAATGGTGCCAAGCATGATAGGTCCTCTTTGACTAGCCGAGGTTTTTCTCGGCGAACGACCAGTTGGGCAGCTTGTCGAGCCAGGCCTGGACGTGGTCCGGCCGGCGATTCTGATAGTCGAGGTAGTAGGCGTGCTCCCACACGTCGGCGACGAGCAACGGCGTGCCGCCGTGGGCGAGCGGCGTGTCGGCATTGGAGGTCGGCTCGATCGCGAGGTTGCCGCCCTTGCTGACCAGCCACGCCCAGCCGCTGCCGAACTGATCGACGGCGGCCGTCTTGAAGGCCTTCTTGAATTCGTCGAGGCCGCCGAAGCTGTCTTGCAGCGCCTTCTTGATCTTGCCGGCCGGCGCGTCGGCCTTGGCCGTCATGCTGTGCCAATAGAAATCGTGGTTCCACGCCTGGGCGGCATTGTTGAATATCTTCTTGGCTTTTTCGTCCTTGGCCGACTTCTTGATGATGTCCTCCAGGGACATCGCGGCGTACGGCGTGCCCTCGATCAGCTCGTTCAGCTTGTCGACGTAGGCTTTGTGATGCTTGCCGTAGTGGAACGAGATGGTCTTGGCGGAAATGACCGGGGCGAGTGCATCCTCGGCATAGGGGAGCTTGGGAAGGGTGAAACCATTCTTTCCTTTGTCCAAAGGCATGACGCTTACTCCTCAGGCTGGCCCGACATGGGATCGGGCGGGCGGCTGGTGACAGGCTAACGACCGAGGCCCGCCGACGTTGCGACGTGCCTGGGACGCGAGCGGAACCTTGGCAGAAACATGCCGTTGACGGACCGCCGCTTTCTGCCGCGGAGGGAAGTCACATGGATGCAATCATCTATCTCGTCGGGCTCGTCGTGATCGTCATGGCGATCCTGTCGTTCTTCGGTCTGCGCTGAGCCTCGGCCGCCGAATGAGTGCAACCACCGTCGTTGCCGAAGGCGGCCGGCACGGCTTGCTGGCGCAGCCGCATCTGCCCGGCGCGCGATCAGGCAGCGCGCCGCGCGTGAGTCTCGTTTCCCGCGATCGTCCTCAGTTTTTGTAGCGAACGGTTCTCACTCGCGCACTCCGTGGTTGCGCGCCGCTCCATGCCGGGTATTTCTAGGCAACTGGCATCGTCAGGAGAGGCACCATGAAGGGCAATCCGCAGATCATCGCGGAGCTGAACAAGCTCCTGAAGAACGAGCTCACGGCCATCAACCAGTACTTCCTGCACGCGCGCATGATGAAACACTGGGGCTTCGAACGGCTGGGCAAGAAAGTCTATGAGGAGTCGATCGGCGAGATGAAGCACGCCGACAAGCTGATCATGCGCATCCTGTTGCTGGACGGCCTGCCCAACCTCCAGGACCTGGGCAGGCTCGCGGTTGGCGAGACCGTGCCGGAATGCCTGGCCGCGGATCTCAAGCTCGAGAGCGCGGCGCGCACGGCGCTGGTCGCGGCGGTGGCGCATTGCGAGACGGCCAAGGACTTCGTCAGCCGCGAGATCGCGGTCGACATCCTGGAGGATGCCGAGGCGCATATCGACTTCCTGGAAACCGAGATCGCGTTGATCGACAAGGTCGGCGTGCAGAACTACCTGCAGACCCAGATCGGCGAGGGCAAGGAGCCCTAGCTAATCAGCCGCCATCACCGTCTGTTGGATGGACCGTTCGCGCGCGGTCGTGTCGGCGATGCGCTGGCGCATGTCGCAGGCGCAGGTGCCGCATTGAGGGCTGGTGCCGCAGGCCCGGAACACATCGGACGGACGGCGCGCGCCCGCGCGCACGGCGGCATCCACTTCGCGCTCCCGGATGGCCCGACAGATGCAGACATACATGGACGTTTCGACCCCTCAGCCGTGCAGATGCGACTTACTCGCAGGCGCAACATAAGGGTCGACCCCGCCCCGGTCAAGCAGGGGCTAAAACCCTGACAACAAATGCTTTTCCAGCTTCGCCCGCAGCGCTGCGTCGATCGGATGCGGGATTTTGCCCTTGAGACGCACGACCGTCATCTCGGCCGCGGCGATGCAGACGCTGTCCTTGAAGGCGGCCGAGCCGACGGTGATGGAGCTGGTGCCGATGCGCGTCACGCCGCTGCCCAGCTCGACCCGGCCCGGCCAATGCGACTCGGCCAGGAAGCTCACGGTCATGCCGGCCGAGATGCCGCGCACGCCGTCGGGGGCGTCGGCCATCATGCCCATGTCGCGCATGAAGGTGAGGCGCGCGGTCTCGAGATAGGCGCAGAGCGCCACGTTGTTGACGTGGCCGGCGGCATCCTGGTCGGAGAAGCGCACCGTGTCGGTGCACCAGTGCGGATAGATCGAGCGATCCTGCAGGCGTTTGTCGCTTGACATCGGCGGAGTGTAGCATCCCGCCTGCATGGCACATCCCATCTTCACCGAAGACCACGATCTCATCCGCAGCCAGCTCCGCCGCTTCGTCGACGAGGAGGTGAAGCCACAGGGGCCCAAATGGGAGGAGGCTGGCTTCGTGCCGCGCGCGGTGCTGCGCCGGATGGGCGGGCTCGGCTTCTTTTCGCTGCGCGTGCCCGAGGCGCTGGGCGGGGCCGGCCTCGATGCGCGTGCCTCGGTCGTGCTGGCCGAGGAGGTCGGCCGCTCGACCCATGGCGGCTTTGCCATCACCGTGCTGGTGCATACCGACATGGCGAGCCCGCATCTCGTGCGCTTCGGCACCAAGCGCCAGCTCGAGAAGTACCTGCCGGGGGTGTTGGCGGGAGAGACCATCACCGCCGTCGGCGTCACCGAGCCCGGCGCGGGCTCCGACGTGGCCGGCATCCGCACCCGCGCGGTGCGCGACGGCGGCGACTATGTGCTGAACGGCGCCAAGATGTTCATCACCAACGGCGTGCACGGCGACCTCTACTTCATTGCCGCGCGCACCGACCCCGAGGCCAAGGGCAGCCGCGCCCTCACCATGTTCATCGTCGAGAAGGGTACGCCCGGCTTCAAGGTCGGCCGCGCGCTCGACAAGACCGGCTGGCGGTCGTCCGACACCGCCGAGCTGATCTTCGAGGATTGCCGGGTGCCGGCCGAGAACGTGCTGGGCGAGCCCAATCGCGGCTTCTATTCCATCATGGCCAACTTCCAGACCGAGCGGCTGGTGATCGGAGCGATGGCCATGGCCGAGGCGCGCGAGGCGCTGCGGCTCACCTTCGAGCATGTCAACGATCGCAAGGCCTTCGGCCAGCCGCTGTGGGACAAGCAGGCGATCCGCCAGCGCCTCTCGCGCCGGCTGGCCGAGGTCGAGGCGGCACGCCAGTTCGTGCACCACACGGCATGGCTCGATGCCCAAGGGACGGATTGCGTGGCCCAGGTTTCGATGGTGAAGGCGCTGGCCGGCGATCTGGTGAACCAGGTGCTTTACGACTGCGTGCAGTTTCACGGCGGCATGGGCTTCGTGCGCGAGACCGCGGTCGAGCGCATGGCGCGCGACGCCCGTGTCCAGTCGATCGGCGGCGGCGCCTCGGAGGTCATGCTGGAGGAGGTCGCCAAGCGCTTCGGAGCGGCGCTGGCCGACTGACCCAACTATTTCGCCGCGACCAGGAACGGGCCGATGGCCAGGATGGCACATTCGGCGCCGCCGGCCCGCACGCATTCGCTGACGGCGTCGCTCGCGGCCGCATTCTCGCTGGCTCGGCCGGAAACGATGCCCAGGCGACCGTTGCGCGCCAGCGCGATGGCCCGCCAATCGTTGGCCACCAGATAGCGGTCGAGCGCCTCCTGCTGGCGGGCGTCGAGGCCGGTCATCGCCTGCGGCGTGAGAACGTTGATGGCCTTGTGAAGCTGCGGCGTATGCACCAGCACCTGATCCTCGACGGCATAGACGATGCAGGGCCGGCCGGTGAGGTGGCCGCAGACCTGCAGGGTGCGCTTGATGGCGTCGGCCTCGGTTTCGCTGGGCGCCCACCAGTCGAAATGATCGCGGCCCAGGACCAGCGCCCGCTTGCGATCGGATGTCGCGTAGTGATCGGCGAGATTCCTGCGCGCGTTCTCTCCCATCAGCAGCGGCACCGCGGCCGGGTCGAACGGGATGGCGGGCGACGGCCGCGCGGCGGGAACGTAGGGCGCCGGCGGCAGGGGCGGCGTGCGGTACGTCCAAACGACATTGTCGCCGATGGCATAAGTCATGCAGCGGTCGATCGGCCGGACGATCGGCACCTCGCGATGCACGACCTTGGCGCAGTCCTCGAGGGCGATGCGGCGGGCTGTTGGATCGTCGACGCGGCGCGTCGCTGTGGCAAAGAAGCCGCGCACATTGATCGCCATCGACTTGGAGCCTTCCGCCTGGGCGTAGTTCTCGAGCGCGCGCCGCCGAAAGTCGGGCACGAACGGCACATCGGCGGCGTCATAGATGCGCGGGCCCACGACGGACGGATCCACCGGCGGCGGCGGAGCCGCGGTCGATTCGGAAGTGCCTGCCGGCGCGGGCGTTGCGGCAACGGCAGCGTCAGGCGTTGCTTGCGGGGTCGCGAGCGGCGCTGCCGTCGCCTGGACGGGCCGTGGTGCGGGTTCCTGCTTTTCATGCAGCAGCCAGGCGCCGGCGACTGCTACGGCGGCCACGGCCGCGACCCCGCCTGCGATGGCGACGAGGCGTGACGGTCCCGTGCGCGCCGGCGGTGGAACCGGGGCAGTGACGATCGGCGTCTGGCCACCCGGCGTGAGCCGGTAGGCATGGATGGGGCGGGGGATGTTCTTGACGTGCTGCTCGCCCATATCCTCGGCGCCAAGGGTGAGCTTGCCGACGATCTGCTCGTAGATGGAGGCCGACACGCAGATGCCGCCGTGCGGCGCGATCGATTCCAGCCGTACCGCGACGTTGACGGCATCGCCCATCAGATCGTCGCCGCTTTCCACGATGTCGCCAAGATTGATGCCGATTCGCAGCACGAGCTGGTCGTCGGGTCCGGCCGTGGCATTGGCCGAGCGCATCGACTCCTGGATCTCGAGCGCGGCCCGCACGGCTTCGACCGGGCTCACGAACTCCGCGAGCAGGCCGTCGCCCGTCAGCTTGAAGACACGGCCGCGGTGATGCTTCACGATCACCTCGGCCGTGGCCATGCGGGCGCCCAGCAGATCGAGCGCATGCTCCTCGTCGCGCGCCGACATGGTGCTGAACCCGACGACGTCGACGGAAATGATCGTGGTCAGGCGCCTGACCAGGGCGGGTTCATCCATGGCGACAGGCTAGCCGACGGGTGCGCCGCAGACCATAGGACCGCCTTGCGTCGTGGGCCATGCTCTGCGATGACCCAGACCATGCAATCCGAGATCCCGCGTTACTGGGAAGACTACCAGGTGGGCACGAAATACCCGCTGGGCTCGACCAGTTTCACCGCCGATGAGATCGTCGCGTTCGCCCGGCAGTTCGATCCCCAGAGCTTCCACGTCGATGCCGTGGCGGCCAGGCAATCGATGTTCGGCGGCCTGATCGCCTCGGGCTGGCACATCGCCGCCAAGCTGATGCGGCTGTTCGTCGACAACTACCTCGACAAGCGCACGGCCCTGGGCTCGCCCGGGCTAGACGAGCTGCGTTGGCTGAAGCCGGTACGTCCGGACGACACCCTTACCGCCTGGGTCGAGTGCGCCGACAAGGCGCCGTCCAAAAGCCGGCCCGAGATGGGCGTCATCCACGAGCATTGGAGCGCCACCAACCAGAAGGGCGAGCTGGTGATGACGGCGAAGGGCATCAATATGGTGCGGCGGAGGCCGGCATGACGCGCGCCGTCCGGGGACTCGACCACGTCGTGGTCATGGTCGACGGGATCGATGCCGCCGAAGCGGCCTACCGGAAGCTCGGCTTCCAGGTGCAGCCGCGCGGCTTCCACAAGAAGCTCGGCACCGCCAACCACCTGATGATCTTCGACAAGGACTATTTCGAGATCCTGGGCATCGTCGAGGACACCGCGTTCAATGCCGAGCGGCGGGAGTGGCTCAAAGAGGGCGGCGGGCTCGCCAACGTGGCGCTCGCCACCGATGGCGCCGACCTCGCCTTCGACGCCTTCAAGGCGGCGGGCCTGCAGCCCGACGCGCCGCTGTTCTTCGATCGTGCCGTGGAGGTTGCCGGCAAGACGGAGCACGCGCAGTTCCGTACCGTGCGCATCCCCAAGACCCACATGCCGGTGGTCGGGTTCTTCGTCTGCGAACATCTGACGCCTCAGTTCGTCTATCGCGGCGAATGGGCCAGGCATCCCAATGGTGCGCGCGGCATCCTGGGTGTGACGGTGATTGCCGAGCAGCCGGCGAAATGGATCGTCGAGCTCGAGAAGTATTTTGGCGCAGGCTCGGTGACGCGCGAAGGCGAGGGGCTGCTTGTCGACACCGGCACCCAGCCCATCCGCTACCTGACCCGCAAGGACTATTTAGCGCGCTATCCCGGCATGACCCCGGTACGGCCGGGCGATCATCCGGCGCTCCTGTCGGTCGGCGTCCGGAGCCTTGCTGCCTGCGAGGCGCTGCTTGCGAAGAACGGCGTCAAGCTGGTCAAGCCCGATGCCGGCCGTCTGATCGTGCCGCCGGCGGAAGCCGCCCACCTCACCCTGGAATTCCGGGAGCGGTGATAAAGTGAGTCCCGACCTGACGGACCGGCGGATCTACGGATTCGTCACCGAGGAGCATCTGCGTTTCGCCGATGTCGACGCCAACGGCCACGTCAACAACGGTGCCTTCCTGCAGCTTCTGGAGAATGCCCGGGTCTCCTACATGCGACAGATCGTGCGCCGGTCTTTGAGGACAAGCGGCCTGCCGCGCTTCCGCGTCGTGGTCGGCAGGCTCGAGATCGATTTCAAGCGCCAGATGTTCTACCCCGGCCGCGCCACGGCCGGCGCCCGCCTGCTCGAGGTGCACGAGCGCAAGTGCGTGATCGGTCACGGCCTGTTCGATGGCGAGGGCAATTGCACGGCTGTGCTGAAGGCGATCATGGTGTCGCTCAACGAGGAAACCCATCGCAGCGTGCCGTTCGATCCTGCGGTGCGTGCAGCGCTCGAGAAATTTGCCGCCTCCAAGGACGGACTTCCAACATGACCGACCGTCTGATCCCTGAGGGCTTCCGCAAGCTCGATGTCAGCGATGACTTCGTCGGCCTGATCGGGCCACTCTGGTTCAAGGCCGAAGGCGAGCGGCTGCGGGTCGGCCTGCCGCTCGAGGCGCGCCACGGCAACCCGATGGGCTGGGCACATGGCGGGTTGCTGGTCACCGTGGCCGACATGGTAATGGGGGCAGGCTCCGGCCACGTCACCGGCATCCGCTGGCCTCATCCGACGATATCGCTCAGCACCGAGTTCGTGCGCGGCGCCAAGCTTGGGCAGTGGCTGGAGGGCACCGCGCGCGTTGCCCGACGGACGATCAATTTCTGCTTCTGCAGCTGCGACCTCGTGTGCGGCGGCGAGATCGTCCTCGTGGCGTCGGGCGTCTTCAAGGTGCCCGATATCGACAAGATCCCGGAGGCCGAGCGTGCCAAGGTGATGGGCAAGTGGGAGTAGCTGAGGCCATCCGTCGTCCCGAGCGGAGCCGCCCGTGGGGCGGCGCAGTTGAGGGACCTTCTCTCGACAATAAGTGGCTTAGTGTTGAGAGAAGGTCCCTCCGCGCGGCCCTTCGGGCCTTGGTCGGGACGACGGACTGCTACTTCCTCTTCTTGTGCCGGTAGATCCGGTAGCGGTCGAAGTCCATGAAGTGTTCGTAGCCCTCGAAAGCGTCGGCGAATACTCGGTTCTGCATGAAGTATTCGAGGTAGTCGAATTCCTTGCCCTGGCAGCGCGGGATGCCGGGGACGCGGTCGACGATCACGAGATCGGGCTGCTCGCGGGCGAAATCCTCGCTCACCGCCTCGAACACGAATTTCTCGGAATCGCCCATCGTGTCGGGCGGATTGTAGAGCGCGGGAAAATCGTCGCAGGTCGCGTACACGCCCTGCAGCACCCACATGCTGAGGAAGCGCATGGTCATGCGCCCGCCGATATAGTTGATCAGCGGCCATAGCGGATAGATCCCGGGCGACAGCGCGAGCAGCGTGCGGTGCGGCGCATTCTGCTCGATGATGTGCTGCAGGCGGCCGCCGATCGAATCCTCGAACTGACGCTGCTTGTAGAAGGGCGGCGTATAGAGCGCGGCCTGGAAGTAGAGCAGCACCATCAGGGTGGCCGAGATCACGGCCACCGGCAGGTGGTGGCCGCTGCGGCTGATCGGCAGGTAGCGGTCGACGGTCTGCGACACGGTGAGTGCCGCAAGCAGGATCACCGCCGACAGGGCGGGCAGCACGTGATAGGGCCAGCCCTTGGCCTGGGCGATCGCCGAGATCGCCGCGCCGATGCCGAACACCACGAGCACGCGCGCCGAGATCGTCTTGGTGAACACGACGGCGATCACGCCAAAGATCACCAGCGCGATCAGGGTGGGCGCCAGCACGTTGCTGGTGAGCACGCCGCGCCAGCCCTCGTCGCCGATCGGCGCATAGGCCTCGACGGTGAGCGGCAGCACGAACCGGCCGTAGTCCGAGAAGATCGTGTACATCGAGGCGATGTGCGCCACGGTGACGAAGCCGATCGACCACGGGATGGGATCGCCGACTGTCGGCCGCCAGCCGCGGCGGATCAGCAGGTAGAGTTCGACCGCAGCGGGGATCGCGAGGTAGTGCGGCTTGAGGGCGAACGCGACGCCGGCCACCAGTCCGATCGCGATCGCCGAACCGCGCGTCAGCACCACGCCTTCGGCGCGCGCCATCGAGGCGATCAAATAGGGTGCGCAGGCCACGAACATGATGTGCTCGCGCTGGCCGAAATGCTCGTTGGGCAGCACGGTGAACAGGAACAGCAGCACCGGCGGCAGCAGCGCCTCGGTCAGCGCGTGGTCGGCCGAGGGCACGAGCCGCACCAGCCGCCGGCACGCCCAGAAGGAGGCGAAGATGCCGGCCACCACCCAGGCGGTGAACCAGAACGTGGCACTGCCCGGCAGGATCTTGGCGGTCAGAACCGGCAGCGCGTGCACCACGAAGGTGAGCGGCAGGTTCTCGTCGATGATCTCGACATAGAGCCTCTCGCCGCCGACCCAACGTCCCGCGACGTCGAGGATCGCGGCGACGTCGTGATTGATGGGCGGGAAGAAGTAGCCGGCCAGCCACAGGACGGGCAGGGCAAACAGCGGCACCAGCAGCAGCCGTTCGACGCGCGGCGGGATGATCGGGGGTTTGGTCGTGACGGTTGGCAAGGCGCAGCGAAGATATCATAAGCGGGCGGGAAGAAGACACTTGGCGGGAGCGCACACGGCGTGGAGCGGGTTGAATACGAGCGCATGCACGCGGTCGAGGACCGCATGTGGTGGTATCGCGGCCTGCGTGCGCTCGCCGCGCAACTTCTCACTCGGGCACTGTCCGGTTCGTCGGCTGCAGGTCCCGTGCTCGACGCGGGCTGCGGCACGGGCGGCATGCTGCTCAAATTGGGCCCTGCGGTGGCCGGCCGCGCCACCCTTGGGCTGGAATACGACGTCCTTGCGGCGGCGCTGGCCGCGACCAAGGCGGGCCGGCCGGTGGCGGCAGGTTCGGTCAACGAAATGCCGCTCGGCGGCGGCACGCTCGGTGGTTACCTCTCGCTCGACGTCCTTTGCCATGGCGGGGTCGAACCGGCCCTCGCCCTGAAAGAGGCGCACCGCTGCCTCGGACCGGGCGCGATCGCGGTCTTCAACCTGCCGGCTTATGACTGGCTGTTGTCGGCGCACGACAGGCGCGTGCACAATGTCCGCCGCTTCACCGGCGGCCAGGTGCGCACGCTGCTCGCCGGCCACGGCTTTCGTGTCCTGCGATCGAGCTATTGGAACACCCTGTTGTTTCCCCTCATGCTGCTTCATCGACTGGTCGGCCGCGACGACGCCGAAAGCGACGTGCGCGACTATCCGCGCTGGCTCGATGCGCTGTTTTCCGCAGCGCTCGCCGCCGAACGGGCGGCGATCGCGATCGGCATCGGCCTGCCGTTCGGCGGCTCCCTGATCGTCGTGGCGGCGCGCGATGGTTGAGTCTCCCACCGTCTCGCCGGCGCTCTCCGTCGTCGTGCCCGTCTACAACGGCGCGGCCACGATCGGCGAGCTGGTGCAGGCGTTGCGCAGCCTGGACGTCGAAGGCGGCCTCGAGATCGTGCTGGTGGTCGACAACAGCCCGGACAACAGCCTCGACGTCTGCAAGCAGCTCGCGCTCGAGCCGGGCGCGCCGGTCACGGTGCTGAGCCTCAGCCGCAATTTCGGCGAGCATAACGCGGTCATGGCCGGACTGGCCCGGGCGCGCGGCGCCTATGCCATCACCATGGACGATGATCTGCAGAACCCGCCGGGCGAGGTCACGCGCCTGTTCGAGCACGCGCGCGACGGCAACTACGACGCGGTCTACACCTACTATGCCGAAAAACAGCACGCGGCCTGGCGCAATTGGGGCAGCCGCTTCACCAACTGGTGCGCCGACCGGCTGATCGACAAGCCGCCCGGTCTCTATCTCTCGAGCTTCCGCTGCATGTCGGCTTTCCTGATCGAACGCATCGTGTCGAGTTACGAGGGGCCCGATCCCTATGTCGATGGCCTGATATTCCAGGTCACCCAGAATGTCGGCCGCCTGCAGGTCCACCACCTGCCGCGCAACGAGGGGCGCTCGAACTACACGCTGCGCCGGCTGTTGCGCCTGTGGCTCTCGATGTTCCTCAATTTCTCCGTGATGCCGTTGCGGCTCGCCACCCTGTTCGGGCTGGCCTTCGGCGCGCTGGGTGCGATCGCTGCAGTCATCACCATCCTGGAAGCGATCATCTCGGACAAGCCGCCGCAAGGCTGGGCGTCGCTGATGGTCGCGGTGCTGGTGCTGGCCGGCGTTCAGCTCGTGGTGGTCGGGCTGATCGGCGAGTATGTCGGCCGCATGTTCCTCGCCGTGAACCGCAAGCCGCAATATCTGGTACGCGAAGTCTTCCATCGCGGGCCGGCCGGGCTCGAGGTCGAGCGGCCGGCGGTCGACACGCGCGCGGCAGGCCAGCCGCACCGCGAACTGTCTCAAAGGGGTCCTGAACGATGATGGTTTATTACGTGGCGCTGGGCATCGGCATCGTGGCCGGCATCGCGGGCCAGATCCTGCTCAAGGCCGGCGCCGACTCCCCGGATTTCATGAGCCAGCTGCTGCGGCCCTCGACGCTCTGCGGACTGGCGCTCTACGCCTCGGCCGCCTTCCTCTACCTCATCGCGCTGCGCAAGATCCCGGTCTCGGTCGCCTTTCCCAGCGTGTCGCTCTCCTATGCAATCGTGGCGGTGCTCGGCCACTTCCTTTTCGGCGAGCCATTCGGCATCAAGCAGATCGGCGGCATCGCGCTCATCATGGGCGGCGTTGTCCTGATCAACCAGGGCTGACGGCGCAGCCGTCATCCTGAGGCCGCCGGCCGAAGGGTCCGATCAAGTAAAGATCCCTCGCTGCGCTCGGGATGACAGAGTTTGAGGAACCACGGATGACCTACGAGCAGATCAAGTACGAAACCCGCGACGGCATCCTCACCATCACGCTCAACCGGCCGGACAAGCTCAACGCTTTCACCGGCAAGATGCTGTCGGAACTCCTGGACGCCATGGATCGTGCCGACCGCGACGACGATGTTCGCGCGGTGGTGTTCACCGGCGCGGGCCGCGGCTTCTGCGCCGGCGCCGACCTCTCCGGTGGCGCCAACACCTTCAATGCCGAGAATCGCGGACCGGCCGATCCCGGCCTCGACGGTCATCGCGACGGCGGCGGCCTGTTCACGCTTCGCCTCTACGATGCGCTGAAGCCCACCATCGCCGCCTGCAACGGCCCGGCGGTCGGCGTCGGCATCACCATGCAGCTCGCCATGGACGTGCGGCTCGCCTCCGAGGCGGCGCGTTACGGCTTCGTGTTCACCCGTCGCGCCATCGTCATGGAGGCCTGCTCGAGCTGGTTCCTGCCGCGCCTCGTAGGGCCGCAGCAGGCGCTGGAGTGGGTGATGACCGGCCGGGTCTTCCCGGCCGACGAGGCGCTCAGGGGCCGGCTCGTGCGTTCGGTGCACAAGCCCGACGAGCTCTTGCCGGCAGCCTACGCCCTTGCCCGCGAGGTCGCCGACAACACCGCGCCGGTCTCGGTGGCGCTCAATCGCCAGATGATCTGGAAGATGCTGGGCGCCGACCATCCGATGGAAGCGCACAAGGTCGACTCCAAGGGCATCTATGCGCGCGGCAAGTCGGCCGACGTGAAGGAAGGCGTGACGGCTTTCCTGGAAAAGCGGCCGGCCAGGTTCCCGATGAAGGTAAGCGACGGCATGCCGTCGTACTTCCCGTGGTGGCAGGAGCGGATGTTCAAGTAACTTGCGGGCAAATGGGCTGATTTGGCGCGGTTGCCGGCCGCCGAACCTTGCGGCACTCTCCCGCCCCACAAAAGTTTCTGGGAGGAAACAATGACCAAGCTGCAGATGCGGCGCCGGGCGATTCTGGCGGCGGCCCCGGCTCTGCTGGCCGCGCCCTACGTGGCGCGGGCACAAACGGGCAAGCCGGAGAAGACCAAGGTGGTGATGGCCGTCGGCGGCAAGTCGGCGCTCTATTATTTGTCGGTCACGATCGCCGAGACCAAGGGCTTCTACAAGGACGCGGGCCTCGACGTCGAGATCAACGATTTCCAGGGCGGCGCCAAGTCGCTCGAGGCTTTGATGGGCGGCAGCGCCGACGTGGTGGCCGGCGCCTACGAGCACACGATCCGCATGCAGCAGCGCGGCCAGCCGATCAAGGGCTTCGCCCTGATCGGCCGCGGCATGCAGCTCGCCATCGGCTTGCGCAACGACGTCGCCGAGAGGGTCAAGGGACCGGCCGACATCAAGGGCATGAAGTTCGGCGTCACGGCGCCGGGCTCGCAGACCCAGATGCTGGTCACCAATTGGGCGGCCAAGGGCGGGCTGAAGGCCACGGACATCGTCGCCATCGGCGTCGGTGCCGGCGCCTCGGTGGTGGCGGCGATCGAGAACAAGTCGGTCGACGGCATCTCGCAAGCCGATCCCGCCTTGACGATCCTGCAGGACAAGAAGCTGATCAAGATCATGGTCGACACGCGCACCATGAAGGGCAACCAGGAACTGTTCGGCGGCACCATGCCGGCCGCCTGCCTCTATGCCCAGCCTGCGCTGCTGACCAAGACGCCGAACACGGCGCAGGCGCTGGCCAACGCCATCGTGCGCGCCAACGAGTGGCTGCAGACGGCGCCGCCGGAGGAAGTCGCCAAGGCGGTGCCGACCGCCTACCTGCTGGGCGACAAGGCGATCTACGAAAAGGCTTTCGCCAATGTGCGCGAGACCATCTCGCCCGACGGCATCATGCCGCCGGACGGTCCGGGCAACTGCCTGAAATTCCTGGTCGAGGGCGATCCCAAGATCGATCCGGCCAAGATCAAGCTCGAAGACACGTGGACCAACGAGTTCGCGGAACGCGCTAAGAAGCACTCCTGATCCGACGTGTCGATCGACGGAGCGCCGGCGCTCGCGCTGGCCGACATCACCTGCCGCTTCGCCTCGCGTGACGGGCGAAGCGACGCCTACATCGCGGTCGCCAACACCAACCTCGTGATCGGCCGGGGCGAGTTCGTCTCCGTGGTCGGCCCGACCGGCTGTGGCAAGTCGACCCTGCTGAACGTCGCGGCCGGTCTGCTCGAACCGTCGTCCGGCACCGTCGAGGTGTTCGGCGAGCGCCTGCGGGCGGCCGACGGCGTCAACCGGCGCGCCGGATACATGTTCCAGGCCGACGCGCTGATGCCGTGGCGCACCGGCATCGGCAACGTCGTCGCGGGTCTCGAGTTTCGCGGCGTGCCGGCCGCCCAGGCGATGGCGCAAGGCGAGGAATGGCTGCGCCGG
>Ga0210408_10002966_pt1 | contig 15962 bp, 8 predicted proteins | sample IncBWH4MmetaG_FD_155471 | JGI IMG/M metagenome (GOLD analysis project Ga0210408, IMG submission 155471) | Forest soil microbial communities from Barre Woods Harvard Forest LTER site, Petersham, Massachusetts, United States - Inc-BW-H-4-M | ecosystem: Environmental > Terrestrial > Soil >...
CTTTCAAGCGTGCGGTATCGAGCGGCTTATTTTCTTTCGGATTCGTGAAGTCGGGAATTTTACGAGCATCGCCGATCAATTGCAGACGAAATTTCAGGGGATCGACGCCCGCAGCCGCGGCGAGTTCGTCGACAAAAGTTTCGACCACGAAACCGCTGCTGGAATGCTCGACGGAGCGCCACCAGGCGCGAGGGACACCGGAATGCGCTAGCGCGTATTCGACCCGGAAATTTGGTGTTTCATAGGGGATGAATGCCGCGGTGGCGAATTCGCTGGCTTCTGGTTTCTCTTTGCCGTTTTTGTCCCATACTGCGGCGATGGACGTGGAGCTCTGGAAATGCTTCCAGGCCGTGACTTTGGCTTGCGCGTCGACGGCGCCTTGCATTTTGTGGTACGACGCAGGGCGATAGAAATCGTGCTGCATATCGTCTTCGCGGGTCCAGAGAACTTGCACGGGCTTGCCGGTCACCTTCGCGACTTGTGCGGCTTCCATCACAAAGTCAGCCTGATAGCGACGGCCGAAACCGCCGCCCATCAACGTTGTGTGCACGTTCACTTTTTCTGGTGGAAGTCCTGAAACTTGCGCGATTACACCTTGCGCCCATTGCGGGGCTTGCGTGGGGACCCAGGCTTCGGCGCCGTCGGGTCGAATGTGCACGGTGCAATTCATTGGCTCCATACAGGCATGGGGTGCGAAGGGAAGCTCGTATACGACTTCGATTTTCTTTACCGCGGAAGACAGCGCAGCCTCGGCGTCGCCTTCGTTCCGCACGGCTTTTCCGGGCTTGGCGGCGTTCTCGATGAAGTGCTTGCGCAGCGACTCGCTGGACTCGCCGGCGTTAGGGCCTTCGTCCCAGGTAATGTCCAGTATTCTGCGGCCCTGGATGGCGGCCCAGGAATTATTGGCTATGACAACGATGCCGCCGGAAGTGAAAGCGCCCTCGCCAACAGCGTCAATGGAGATTACATCGCGGACGCCGGGAACGGCTTTGGCCTTGGTAGCGTCAAACTTTGTGACTTTGCCGCCGAATACGGGGCAGCGGGCAATGACGGCGTACTCCATGCCGGACATGCGGGAATCGATGCCGAATTTGGCGGCGCCAGTGGACTTGGCGCTTGCCTCAAAGCGCTTGCGATCGTGGCCGACGATCGTGAAGTCGTCGGAATTTTTTAGTGGAATGGTGCTGAGATCGGGGACTGGGAGCTTAGAGGCGTCAGCGACGAGTTCGCCGTAAGTCAGAAATTGCTTGCGGGCGCCGTGGAGGACGCCACCATCTTGAGGTTTGCAAGTGTCGCGGCTGACGTTCCAGTGCTGGGCCGCGGCAGTGATTAGCATTTCTCGGGCGGCCGCGCCGGCACGACGCAGAGGTAGCCACGAACCGGCGACGCTGCCGCTTCCACCGGTACCGTGGTCGTAAATTTTGGGATCGGTGGGCGCCTGTTCGACGCTTACTTGTTGCCAATCGAGATACAGCTCCTCGGCGAGGATCATCGGCAGCGCGGTCATGGCGCCTTGGCCCATTTCGGATTTACCGAGGATGAGGGTGACGCGATTGTCTGGCGTGATGCGCACCCAGGCGTTTAGCGGGTTAGCCGGCTTTTTCTCTTGATCCTCGGCGGCGGCATAGGCCGAGCCGGGAAGGTGAAAGGCAACGACCAAGGCCGCACCGCCCGCGGCTCCAGTTTTAAGAAAATCACGGCGATTCAAAACGGGGGCAGTTGTCATGACGTACCTCGAATTTTTCTTGCGCGGAAAAAGAGCTGAGTTACGCGGATTTAGCTTGGCCAGCCGGCGTGCCCGCGGCGCGGTGGATGGCTTTGCGGATACGTTGATAGGTGCCGCAGCGGCAGATGTTGCCGGACATGAAGTCATCGATATCGGCGTCGGTCGGATTGGGTTTCTTGGCCAATAGCGCGACGGCGGACATGATTTGCCCGGATTGGCAGTAGCCGCACTGCGGGACGTCTTCGGCGATCCAGGCCTGCTGGACCGGATGCAGGCCGTTGACTGACAAGCCTTCGATGGTGGTGACTTTCTTGCCCGCGATGGCGGAGATGGGGGTCTGGCAGGAGCGCGCGGCTTCGCCATTGATGTGGACGGTACAAGCGCCGCAGAGGCCCGCGCCGCAGCCAAACTTAGTGCCGGTCTTGTCGAGAGTGTCGCGAAGCACCCAGAGGAGAGGCATGTCGGGGCTGACGTCGACCGTTTGCGATTTTCCATTGAGAATAAAGGTAGTGGCCATAGGTCCTCCTAGCGCGGCAAGGCGTTATCGTACAACAAGTCGCGGGCTGGGTGAAATGTGCGCGCCTCCGTCAAGCTTTCGTCCAGTCCGCAGAACGAACAGGGAGCCGCCGAATGCGTCGACCGGTGGCAGCAAAGACGGCATTGGCTACCGCCGGAGCAATAGGCGGAACGCCCGGCTCGCCGCAGCCTCCCGGCGGCTCAGAGCTGGAAATAACGTGAACCTCGATGGCGGGCGGCGAATCATTCATGCGCAAGACCTCGTAATCGTGGAAGTTGCTCTGCTGAACGCGCCCATGCTCGACGGTAATGGCGCTCTTCAAGGCGGCCGCGAGGCCAAAATTGATCGCGCCCTCCATTTGCGCCTGCACGCCGCTGGGGTTGATAGCCTGACCACAATCGATCGCACAGATGACTCGCTGTACACGCAGAATCCCGCGCGAAGCGTCACACACAACTTCTGCAACCTGGGCCACGTAACTCCCGTACCCAACATGAGCGGCAATCCCGCGACCGGTGCCTTTTGGCAGCGGGGTTCCCCAACCTGCTTTCTCCGCGGCAACTTCGATCACGTGGCGGCCGCGCCCTACATCGATAGTGCCATCACTGCCGAGCGAGATTTTGCGAGCCGGACCCAGCACGGCTAGTCGTAATTCGACCGGATCACGCTGGGCACCGAACGCGACTTCATCGAAAAAACTGGAAATGACAAATTGGTTGCCGGAATTTTCGACAGATCTCCAATAGCCGACGGGCATCCCGGATTGGGCGAGAGCAAATTCTGTACGCAGATTCGGCACGCCGAAGGCCGGAAAATCCGGGCCGTTCATTTCCGCGGCGCCCTGTGGAGAGATACCAGTGCCATTGTAGAACGCGCCGATGGAGGGCGAAGCGCCGCGATGAAACCAGGCGACGATCTGCCCACTGGCATCCAGGCCCGCGCGCAGAACGTGGTACGAGGCAGGCCGGTAGAAATCATGGCGAACATCGTCTTCCCGCGACCAGACGACCTGAACGGGCGCGCCAGCGTCGCGGGAAATCAAGGCTGCTTCCACGACGTAATCCTGAATCAGCCGCCGGCCAAATCCTCCGCCAAGAAAAGTTACGTGCAACTGAATGTTTTCGCGCGGAATGCCCAGGGCTTGCGCGACGGAGTTGGCGGCGGCCCCCGGAATCTGGGTGGGCGCCCAGATTTCGCATTTGCCGTCGTGCACGTGTGCGGTGCAGTTCATCGGCTCCATAGTGGCATGGGCGAGGAAGGGAACTTCGTAGACCGCTTCAATCTTCTTCGCGGAGGAGGCGAACGCTTTTTCAAAATTACCATCGTTGCGCATGACGGCTCCGGGTGCGGCCACAAGCTTCTGGAACTGCTCGCGCAGCGACGCCGTACTTTCCTGTGCGGAAGGGCCTTCGTCCCATTCTATTTTGAGTTTTTTACGAGCTTGCATGGCGCCCCAGGTTGAGTCCGCCAGGACCGCGACCCCCGCGCAGGTGTAGTTTCTGCTGCCGGGACCGGATTCGTCACCGAAGTGATGGGTGAGATGAACAGATTTCAGGTCAAGAACCCCGCGCACACCCTGAATTTTCTTTACTTCTTCGGCGTTAGTACTGCGCACGCTTCCGCCGAAAACGGGACAGCGATCTACGCAAGCGATGAGCATGCCTGGAACGCGCACGTCGAGGCCAAAGTTGGCCTGGCCGGAAACTTTCAGCTGGGTATCGGTACGCGGTGTGGGATGTCCAATGAGCGTGAATTGCGAAGGCAATTTCAGCGGCGGATCGGGAGAAGGAGTGAGCTTTGCCGCGCGGGCAACCAAGCGGCCGTAGCCAAGGTGGCGCTGCGAATTCGCGTGAAGCACTTCACCAAGGGCGGCGTGGCATTCCTTTTGATCCACGCCCCATTCCGCGGCTGCGGCGCTAAGGAGCATTTCTCGCGCCGCCGCACCGGCCTTTCGTAAATTCGCATAAGAGGTGCGGACGCTCAAACTGCCACCGGTTAGCTGTTCGCCGTATTTCGGCTGTAAGTCGGCTTGGACGACTTGGACGCTACGCCAATCGCAACAGAGTTCCTCGGCGACAATCATCGGCAAGGAGGTGCGGACGCCCTGACCCATTTCGGATTTGCCACACCAAATGCGCACCTGATCGTTCGCGGAGATTTCGAGCCACGCGTTAGGAGCGAAAGCGCTGGCGCCCGTGCCATCCGCATCGGGATACGGGCGCACCAGCAAATGGAACGGCACCAGCAGAGTGACACCTCCGACGGCAACGGATTTCACGAACGTGCGGCGCGGCAACGCTAGAGACACAAGAAGGACCCCGTCCTGATGGACGGATACGACGAAGCTGCGTGAGCAGCCTTTGCCTAGGCGGGGGCCACCGTGCGCGGGGCCTCTGGTTCGACGCCACGCCAGCCGACTGGGCGGCCGCTGACGGCTTCCTTTACGGAGCGGAAGAGGACTACGTACATGAGTTGGCGATAGTAGAAGCGCTGCAATAAGACGGGGACGAGCAGGGTCCAGTCTTCTTTCTTTTCGAGGGCGAAGGCCAGGACGCAGGTGAGCATGTCGATCAGCAGGAAGCCGAGGAAGAATAAAACGGAGCGCTCGAGGTCGGAGGTCGCGGTCACCGAAAGCAGCGGCAGGCGGATGATGTGGTACTGCGCGAGTGCCCAGGCCACGACGGAACCGAGAAAGAGCAGGTCGATTACCGGCGAGATCAGTGGCAGCAGGAGTTGGAAGACGAAAATATTCGGTAGGGCGACTAAGCCGAGCGTGCCGTACTTCGGGCGGAACAGCACGCCACTGTGCTTCCAAAAAGATTGTAATGTGCCGAAAGTCCAGCGGAACCGCTGGCGGATCAGCACGCCGGGAGTTTCCGGCGCCTCGGTCCAGGCGATAGCTTCTTCTTCGTAGTCGATGTGCCAGCCGAGGCGGCGGATGGCGATCGTGAGGTCGGCGTCTTCGGCTACGGTGTCCGCGGTGATGCCACCAGCGGCTTCGATGGCCTTCTTGCGCCATGCGCCTAATGCCCCGGGCACCACGGTGATGCAGTTGAGCAGATCGAAGGCGCGCTTCTCCATATTTTGGCTGGTGATGTATTCCAGGGCTTGCCAGCGGGTGAGCCAGCGGGAGCGGTTGCCAACTTTTACGTTCCCGGCGACAGCGCCGACTTTTTCGTCGGAGAAATGCCGTAGGAGTTTGCTGATGGCGTCGGGCTCGATTTCCGTATCGGCGTCGATGGTGACCACAATTTCGGTATCCGCTTCGCCGAGGGCGCGACCGAGGGCGGCAGCCTTCCCGCGATTGACCTGGTGAATGATGCGCACGCGAGAATCGCGTCCAAAATTGCCGTCGAGCAAATCGCCGGTGCGGTCGCTGGAGCCGTCGTTGACGACGATGACGAGCAAATCTTTCAGATCCGAAGCGAGGACAGATTTCACCGTCTGCACGATCACGGTTTCTTCATTGTGAGCGGGAATCAGCACGGTGACGCCGGGCACGGGATTGGGCATGACCAAATGATGATCGGGCCGCAATTTCTCGATTAGGGCGAGGATTCCGATTATCAGGGCGCGGCCGCTGACCATCACGATGCCAACAATGAAGATGGTGGCGATGCTGACCCGAAACCAGTGCCAGATTCCGAAGATGAAGCCGTCCGCGCGGGCTTCCAGCTTTTCCTGGGCGGAGAGCGGCATCATTACCTCGGAGCGTGTCTTTCCGAGGAGGTCGGGTACCGACACAAACTGATAACCTGACCCACGCAACTTGTCGATAATCTGGGGCAAAGCGGCCACGGTGTTGGCGCGCTCGCCACCGCCATCGTGAAAAAGGATGATGTTGCCCATGCCGGCCTGGCGAATTACGTTGTCGACGATTTCTTGCGCGGGAATTTGCTTGCCGTCGACCTGGCGCCAATCGTGGGCATCGATTTTCTGACCAATGATCAAGTAGCCCATATCCTGGGCAACCGGGAGTTGCGCGACTTCTTCGGCATATTCCGGCTGATGGTCGATGCCGTAGGGCGGACGGAAGAGGATGGATTTGACGCCGATGGTGCTCTCGATCAATCGCTCGGTGAGATTCAACTGCCAATGGATTTCGGTTTTGGAGATATCGTCGAAGCTGGGGTGGGTGTAGGTGTGGTTGCCGATGTCATGGCCTTCGGCGTATTCGCGCTTTACGATCTGCGGAAACTGGCTGGCGTCCACGCCGATTACAAAAAACGTTGCCGGCACATGTTTCTCTTTGAGAGTGTCGAGGATTTTGGGAGTCCAGCGGATATCCGGGCCGTCATCGAAGGTGATGGCGATTTTGTTGTCGGCGGCGCCAATCTGATCGATGTTGTAGGAGAGCGGATAGGCTTCGTATTTCTCGGCGGTAATGAGGTCGCTGGGCGCGTCGTAGACGAAGCTGCGCAGGCCGCTCTTAGGCGTATCGGTGAAATGCCAGACGTCACCGTCGCCTTCGAGGATCAGGTCGGGACCCGGCGGGATGTCTTTGATTCTGGCGCGAACGGCGTCGTCGGGGCGCGGGGAATCCCAGACCGGCCAGATGGAACTGTCCGAGGATCCCAACCGGAATAATGCGGTGCCTTGCACGCCCAGGCGCTCGCTGGCGCGCAGCTGGTTGTAGGCGGTCACGGCGTCGAGCATCCAGACGCGATGGGTGTGGTTGTGCTCGTCGGAATAGGAATAGTGGGGATTTAGGGACGTCGGATCAAACTCGACCTCGGCTTCGGATTCATATGCGTGCAGCAGAGCCTCTTGCACGCTCATTTCCTTGGCAGCTTCGTTAGGTTTTCTTGGACCTTCAGGCCAGTCGTAGGCGTAATTGGCGATGCCCACGACGACTTTTTGAGCGGGCACGTCTTCGAGGATCTGGCGAAGGTTCTCGACAAACCAGTCCTGGGCGGCAACCGGCCCCGGTGGAGATGTCAGCCAGTGCTGATCGTAGTTCATCAGCACCACAGCGTCGCATTCCTTGCCGAAAAACTTGTAGTCGTAAGCGTCATCGCGGGCGGGGAGGGCAATCATCAATTTCAATCCGACGGCGTGGAGCGCGGGGCCGAGCTCGGCGGCGAATTCGCGGAAATGTGGCTGGGTGGCGTCAGGGACTTCTTCAAAGTCGACGACTACGCCGGCTTGGTGGGCGCCGACGGTATAGTCCACCACGTCGCGGACCAGGTTCTGGCGGGCAGTTTTGCTGCCAAGCATGGCAGCCATTTCCTTCACGCGCCAAGTCCGGCCGTCGTAATTGTCGAGCAAGCCCATCAGCGGTAGTTCGACGTTGACCGATTTCATCCAGCGGTGGAGTTTGTCGTCTTTGAGAATGGTGATCGCCTGCGTTGGGCTGGCTTTGACGGTCTGATAGCGCTCGTAATCGACTATGGTCAAGGCGCCGTCGGGGGTGACCGCATGCAGTTGGTCGGGGATGAGAACGTCGATGTCTTTGTAGTGCTTTTTCAAGGAGGCGAAGCTCGCGGCGTCCCAGCTCACAAAAAAGGCGGCGCGTAGAGGATCGTAGCTTGCCGGCACGGTGCCAATATTGGAGATGCGGCGATGCCGGCCTTCGCGGGCGGGGATTTTCTTGATCTTACTCTTGAGGGCGCGGTAGGCGGGCCGGGTGTCCGGCAGCAAGCCGGCCGGCAGTTCCACGCTGACCGCGATGGTCACGAAAAAATAGGCGAGCAGCAGAGTCAGTAGCGCGCCAGAAATTTCCAGCACGCGGCGCGTACGGCGCCAGCGGACACGCTCCGCGTCGTAAAATATGGGGCGGCGTTCCTTCATGAACTTTTTCAGCCTGGCAAGGCGGGTGCCTCAATACGTGCCGGGCGGGGTTCTCTCCCTCGACTGTGTTTTGCTCTCTTACCCTACTCTCTATTGTAAGATGCGATGCAAGGATGAAGCGATTTTTCTCTAGCCCCGTTGTCGCGCTGACCGCCGGACTGTGCCTCCGGCTCCTTTTTGTTCTGAAGTATCCAGCGAATTCGAGCGATACGGTGTTGTACGAGCAAATCGCCGCGAACTGGCTTCAGCACCACGTCTACGCCATGAACGTTAACGGGCAGCTTATGCCGGTGGATATGCGTATGCCGGGCTACCCGGCGTTTCTGGCGGTGATTTATGCACTCAGCGGGCGCACTGGCCAGGCCGCGCGCTTGTGGGTAATGGTGGCGCAGGTTGTCGTGGATTTGCTGACCTGCTTGCTGACTGCGTCGCTGGCGGCCCTGCTCGTCCTGATCCCGAACGATCGCGTCGGCTCGCGCAGGGCGTTCATCGCAGCATTGTGGTTGGCGGCACTTTGTCCTTTTACAGCAAATTACACAGCCGTGCCGCTGACGGAAGTGTTCGCCACGTTTTTCACGACCGCGGCATTATTGCCGCTTTGCCTGCTGGTGACGCGGGCGCAGAACCGTGGGTGGAGATTGGTCGAACGTCATTGGATGCTGGGCAACGACTACTGGCATCTCGCGGCGTCGGCGTCGCTGTTGACTGGTGTTTGCACATTATTTCGACCCGAAGCGCCGCTGCTTTTGTTGGCAGCGTGGCTGGTGCTGGGCACAGTTTTGATCTTTCAGCGGGACAGTGTGCGCTGGCTGAAGACCACAGCCATAACGGTGGCATTCTGCGCAGTACCCCTGTTGCCTTGGACGATTCGCAACGCAGTAACGCTGCACGAATACCAGCCGCTTGCGCCTAGAAATTCGAATCTTCCAGGTGAACTCGTGCCTTACGGCTTTATGAGTTGGGAAAAAACCTGGCTCTATCGTTTTCGTGACGTTTATCTGGTGCCTTGGAAGCTCAACGATGAGCCCATCGATGTTAACGAAATTCCAGCGCGCGCTTTCGGCTCGCCGGCCGAAAAAGAGCGGGTCGCGATGATCCTGGACCAATACAACAACGACCTGACGCTCACACCCGAAGAAGACGCCGCCTTCGCGCAACTGGCGCGCGAGCGCACAGCACGGCACCCGTTGCGAACCTACCTTTGGTTGCCGGCCGCACGCGCGCTGACGCTGTGGTTCACCCCGCGTATCGAGTTACTTCCGTTATCGGGAACAGTTTTTCCGCTGGCGCAGTCTTGGGAGGATGATCCCATCGATCAGTCTGTTACCATCGGGTTTTTCTTGCTTAATCTTTTCTACGTTGGACTGGCGGTTTGGGGCGCAACGCACGTGTGGCGGCGAGCTCCAGCCGCACGGGGAGCAATTGCCCTGCTCGCAACCTTTATCCTGCTACGCACGGCATTCCTTACCACGCTGGAAACGCCGGAACCACGTTATGTGCTGGTGTGTTATCCAGCGTTACTGGCGCTCACCGCGCAAATTTTTACGGAGCACGAAGCCGCGGTTTAGCCTTCGACGGGTTCGGGATGGATCGTGACGCGGTGAATCTGCGGAAAACGTTCCTTCACGCGGTCCTCGAGTGCCGCGGTCACGTCGTGAATCTGCGTGATGGGAAGAGCGCCCTTCATAGTGCAGTGGCAGGAAACCAAGATATGATGCTCGACCTGGCGCGTGCGCACATCGTGGCAATTCACCAGCTCGTCGAACTCCGCGGGCAAAGAATTCAAGAATTCTTCCACCGAACGTGAGAGCTGCTTCATTTCGCCGAGACCGGCATCCGGGGTAGCGATGTGGCGGCCGAGCGGCTCAATATGAATATTTACGTCAATTGGACCGTCGCGCAGCTCGCGAATTCCTTCTTCAAGTTGCGACGCTTGCCGGTGAGCCTCGCGCAAGCTTAGATTCTCGTCCACCTCCAGGTGCAACTCCACGAAGAGCTTTCCTTGCTGCTGCAGGGCGCTCAAGTCGTGAATTCCGAGTCCCATTCGTTGGGCCACCGCGCGAATAGCCTCGAAAAGGTGCTCACCCTGCGGTGCGCGGGGCTCGGCGTGCACCATCACATCCGAGGGGACGATTTCGCCGACGCGCTTCTCGATTGCGTCGCTGAGCGCGTGGACCTGTTCCAGGCTGGCTGTCCGCGCCACGCTGACGGTAGCGTCCACAAAATGGCGGTTGCCGGCGCGGCGCACGCGAATGCGATCGACATCCAATACACCATCCATACGCGCGACGGCGCGGGCGATTTCCTGCTGCAAGCCCTCCGGCGCGGCATCCAGCAAGGCGTCCACAGTGCGCCGGCCAAGCTGCGACCCTACCCACAGAATGACAGCAGCAACCACGAGTGCGGCCAGTGCGTCGGCGTAAATTAAATAAGGTAGGTTCCAGGTTTCGCCGGCCCACACCAGACCTACGCCTGCAATTACGACCACCGTGCTCCAGACGTCCGTCGAGAAATGGAGCGCGTCGGCCTCCAGAGCTTCGCTGGAAAATTTCCTGGCCACGTGCGAGAGGGCCCGGGCGCGCGTCACATCAATGCCCAGCGCGCACAACAAAATCACGATCGCGGTAATACTCGGCTCGATATGTACGCTGCGGAAAAAGAGCCGGCTGAATGCTTCATAAATAATGTAAAGCGCGGTGAGGAGTAGGAGCCCGGTTTCGACAAACGCCGAAAAATTCTCAAATTTACCATGGCCGTAGGGATGTCTCTCGTCGGCCGGCTCGTCGGAGACGCGAACGGACAAGAACGTAATGATAGCCGCCACAAGGTCAAGTCCGGAGTGTAACGCCTCCGACAACACGCCCAAGCTGCCGGTGCGGATGACCAGAAAAGTCTTTAGCGAAACCAGCAGCAGCGCGGAGGCTACGCTCAGCAGCGCGGCGCGCTTCTTTTCCCGCACTTCCTCGACGACGCTGGCAGTCATCACAGTCCGCATAGCCTATCGCAGTCTGGTCCGATTCGCTCAGTACCAGTTCGCGGACGGGGATTGGCTAGGATTTGCTTCGCGGTAGGAAGCGCAGGGCCGCGGAATTCATGCAGTAGCGCAAACCGGTTGGCTCCGGTCCATCGCTGAACACGTGGCCAAGATGGGCATCGCATAGAGTGCATTTCACTTCTTCACGTAGGACGCCGTAGCTTGTATCGGTTCTCTTGTAGACATTTTCGGATGCAATCGGCGCCCAGAAACTGGGCCAGCCGGTGCCGGAATCGAATTTAGCTGCGGAATCGAAGAGCGCGTTTTCGCAGCAGGCGCAGCGGTACAACCCGGGAGCGTGCTGGTCGTAGAGCTCACCGCTGTAGGCAAATTCCGTTGCGGCCCGGCGCGTAACCTCGTATTGCGCCGGACTCAGCAGCTTTTTCCATTCTTTGTTAGTGCGATGAAGCTTGGCGACGGATTTTGCGCCGATTCGCGTGCCATCATCGGCAAACTGAACGATGGTGACGGTGCCGGAAGTGGACGCGTCATCTGCTTGATCGTTGGCCAATGCAGAGAAACAGACGCGCTGCACGCCCACCACCAGCGCGTACGAAGCCAGGGTCGCCGATCCAAGAATAAATCCGCGCCGTGCCAAGTTGTTCATGAATTTTTCGGAAGCCTTACCCCGCAAACGCTATTTCGCGGCGCTTAGAGGTGGCGCCGGCAAAAGAGGCAGCCGCTTCGGCTCGCCGCGCGCGCCGCGGACCTCTAATTCTTCGAAAAGCAATGACGGAGCTACCACGGCGGCGGGCACACCAGCTTGCGCCGATCCGAATGCGCCCAACGCCGTGCCAGCGAATCCGGCATTGGCGCTCTGCATGTAGTTGTAAACAAAATTGTCGTTTCCAACGCCGGCCAAATTGCGGAGCGCGCGGGTGTTCACACCGATAATGCGCGCCCCGCGAATAATCTCTTCGCGACCATCCTCTGGATAGACTTTGTAAACCAACAGCGGGAGTCGATCACCGGTCCCCGCGCCGCCGCCAAAGCTAGCCAGTAGCTCCGAGAAGTCTTCCTGGTGCAAGAGACTGACCGTCGGATTGTCCATCTGTCGCACGACAATGCAGTAGTCCAGCTTTTCCGTACGGCATTCATCCAGAAACTTCTTCTTGAGTTCCGTGGGCGAAACGGTGTCGGAAGCATTGAAAAAGAGATTGCTCATCGTGGGTTTGGCGTCGCCCAGGAATCCTGAGCGCCCGTGACCATTGGAGTTGCTTGAATCCGGCCCAGGCCGCCTCGACATCAACAACTCTTTCAAATTGCCTTTGTCCACCACGGTGACTTTCTGCGCGCGCACACCTTCGTCATCCACGGCGTACCCGCCGAGCAGCGGTGTGCCATGAAAATCCTTAGCGCCGGGGTCGTCGACCACGCTTACGGTAGCCGGCAACACGCGTGATCCGATTCGACCGGCCCAGTCACTCTTCCCACCCAAGCCGCTCAGCATTTGCTCGACGATGGGCTGAAACGCAAGGGGGGGACGCGAGCCGTTCATTGCCGGACCAAATACCTGCGCCAAAAGCGGTGCCGCCGCACGCGCTTCAAATAGAACCGGCCCGGTGTAATCCTCCGCGGGCTTGGCCGCACGCAGAGCCATCAGTTCGCTGGCCGATACGTTCAGACCCTTGCGCACCCCGTCGACATTCGGCAAGTCCGCCGGCCGCGGCGCGTAGGACGCAAAAAAGTGACTCAGCGGCATGCCGTCGCTGGCCAGCGTGTTCATGCCCGCCTCTACCGCGGCATATGTGCGGTTCGTGCGAATTTCGGTGCCCTCGCTGGTTAGCAGATATTCGGTGGCATACACCAAATAGTAGGTAACGCGAGACTCATAAATGTCCGGGAACAAGCGCAGCGTGGCAGAAGCCGCACGCGCTTCCTGCTCCCAATTGCGATTTCCCCAGTCGGAGGTCAGCAGCGGCTCAATCTGCTGGATCGGCTCGGACTTCGAGAAATCGTCGATATTGGATTGCCGCGCAAGACTACTCAGATAAGCCTGCTTGCGCGAGTATGTCTCCACGGCTTGCTTGAAAGCTTGGTCTGTGGCGATCCACAGATCCTGGCGAAGGGAGTCATAGTCGCGATCGATTCCGACCGAGCCCTGTGACCCGATGAATCCGCGGAAGCCCTCGTCGCCGATGAAATTAGAACTGTCCAGCTTATAGCCGCCAACGCGCGCTTCCACGTTCATGAAGCGGTTGCGGCCACTCGTGGTGGTCAGCAGGGTGCCAAATTCCGCGACGACTTCCCGGACGTCCAGGTCGAGCAGGCGATATTCGACATAGTAGGGTCGCACGGGCTGCTGTGTGCCAGGGATATTCAGCTCTAATCGAGTCTTGGAGCGCGCCATCTCGTCGCGCATCGCGCGCAACGTCTGGTCGTTGTCTTTCGGCGCTTGCGCCGCGCTTGCGCTATATGCAGGTGCAATGGCGCTCATTAGAATTGCCGCACCGACAAATACTCTCGATGTGAGCCTGAAGCTCATAGCCGGCCTCCAGCCTTGATAATGTCGTGCGCCGGCGCCGGCAAGATGGGCGGGCGATCCGTGGAACTTTCCTTCTTCTGAACTTCTAACTCGGAAGTCAAAATCGCCGGCGATGCGGCCGAGACCGGCACGGAACCAGATTCGGCACCGCAATAGCCGTTGAACACCTCTTGCTTGTCGCCGGTGGCCACAATCTTGGTCAACGCGGCGAGCGGCGTCCCCACAATATCCACACCACGCACCAACTCGTCGGGCCGCCCGTCCGAGTACACTTTGTAGACAACCAGCGGCAACACCTGAAATGCCTGCGGCTGTCCACGTCCGGTAAAGGTAAATCCACCGGCAATATCGTCGATCAGCAAGCCGAACTGCTTGCCCTGCTGCTTGATCAGCTCGATAAGTTTGGCGCGCAGCTCCGCGTCCGTCATAGTCTTGTTGCTTTCCACGATCAAGTTGCCTTGCCGGGAAACGGGCGAGGCGCCGAGCTGACGGCGGCCATGACCGTTGGAATGGGGGAAGCCGACCAGCGGTGAGCGGGACATTTCGAAATCCTTCAACACGCCGTGGTCTACCAGCACAACACGGTGCGCGCGCACGCCTTCGTCGTCATACTCATAATAGCCAAGCAAATCGGTGGGACCGAGCTTGCGCATAGTGGTGTCGTCGACAATGCTCAGAAACGGCGGCAAGATCGGCTCGCCAACCTTCTTCGCGAAGGTCTGTCCTTCGGCCACATCCTTTTGGCGATGCCCTTCAGCGCGATGGCCAAATACCTCATGGAAGAAGACCGCCGCCGCGCGGCCGGTTAGAAGCGCAGGCCCTACGGAAGGTTCGTTGATCGGGGCGGCGACAAGTCCCTCCAACTCCTTGCGCATCGTCGCTTCCGCGGCGTAGACCGCCTTATCGTCCGGTGCATCGGCGGGCTTCACCCAATCAAAATTGTAGTAGCGGTTCAGGTCCATGCCGTCGGGCGCTTTGCCTTGAATGAAGAGCTCCAGGCGGTAGCGAATCTGCCCAAATTGCAGTTGCGTCCCTTCGCTGGTTACGTGATACGAGTTCTGGGCCAAAGCCGAAAAAGTCACAATCGAATTGATTACCGCCGGCGAATCACGAAACGCTTTCGTGTAAGCGCGAACTTTTTCTTCCCACGGTTTGCGCTCCAGGGTGAACGAATTTTCGGGACCAACGTAGGTGTGCGGCTGCTCGTGGGTAAAGTCCGGCGCGCGCCCTTCGGCGGTTTCGACCTTCACTTCCCGCCCCGTTTTGATCTTGATCAACCATTCCGCTGCGGACTTGTACTGCTTGTCCGTCTCCAGCCAAATCTCGCGCCGCAAAACCTCTTGATCGTCATCTATCGGCACAGCTGTTCCCGGGCCGCCGTTCTGCGCCTGGCGCTCGCCAATCTTGTGCGTGTTGTCCAGATCGTAGTTGCCGGTTCGCACCGAAACTTCCAGCCAGCGGTTGCGATTCTCGCTGCTGGAGAGCAGCGCGCCATTGGAACCGGAAACGTCGGCTCGCTGCGTGTCCGTGATCGTGTAGCCGATGTAGTACGCCGGCGGGTCCTGGGTGTTTAGCGTTTTGAACGAACGGTCCAGCTCTCCCTGCATGACGCCCAGCAAAGGAGACCGCTTCACCTGGGGTGCATCGGGTGGCGTGGCCGCCGCGGCTGGGCTTTTGATCATTACGGCACTGAGCAGTGCCAGGACGACACCAGCGAAGAGGTAAAGGGGACTGCGTGTAAAAGTATTCAAGGATTCCTCACTCCGAATTAGACGGGGCAGCGAACTATTCAGTGTACGCCACTCAGGTAGGCCGCACAAACGCCCTGCCGTTTTCAGTGCACAGGGATTGGACGGAAAAACCGGCTTCAACGTTGCATTTTGCCGATGCAATAATCATCGCTTGTTCATCCCGAGAAAGGAACGCGCGATACTTCTCGACGCCAAGTGTTGGCTTATTTCTTAAACGGCGTTAATAGACCATAATGAAAGACCGCAGCCGCCATATCGTCGTGTTGTTGCCGGCCTGCCGCGAAGGTCCCCACCGCCGCGAATATGCGTCTTAGCAGTTCCCGGGGCGGAATCCGCAGGCCGCTCTCGCAAACACTCTGCAGTCGCGAAACCCCGAACGCCTCGTTTTCCGTATTGAAGGCATCGGTGATCCCGTCCGTGCAAAACAGGAGGGAGTCGCCCGGTTGCAGCGTCACTGTCGAAGTATCGTACTCCGCATCGGCAAACAGCCCTGGCGGAAGCCCTGGAATCTCCAGGACCCGGCAACCTTCCGCAGAGAGATGGAACGGCCCAGCCATTCCTGCGCTGGAAACACGCATTTCAGCAGTGCGCGGATCAAAGATTGCGTATTGCGTGGCGCTGTAGCGTCGCGGTACGCCTTGGACCAGCAATCTGCGATT
>Ga0210408_10002968_pt1 | contig 15956 bp, 16 predicted proteins | sample IncBWH4MmetaG_FD_155471 | JGI IMG/M metagenome (GOLD analysis project Ga0210408, IMG submission 155471) | Forest soil microbial communities from Barre Woods Harvard Forest LTER site, Petersham, Massachusetts, United States - Inc-BW-H-4-M | ecosystem: Environmental > Terrestrial > Soil >...
GGGCCACCGTGAAATCCTCCAGCCAAAGCGCCACCGTGGAAGCCGCCGCCAAAGCCGCCGATGCTGCCTCCGTGGAAACCGCCGCCGCCACCACCAAAGCCGCCACCACCAAAGCCGCCGCCCCCGTGTCCACCTCCGCCGCCTCCGCCGCCGCCGCCGCCTCCACCGCCGCGTGCCTGTGCACCCGTCGCGAGCAGAGAGCCAGCTAGGAGGGCGGTTGCCAATACCATCATCGTTTTTCGTCCAGTCATGAGTCTTTCCTTTCGACGTGCAGAGCCATCGTGATCATCGAAGTTCTCGCCCCGGCCCTCATGTGGTCACCCGACTCCAAATGGCTAATGGGAAATTCCGAAGGCAGTGATCGGGGCAGCCGATGGCAGTGGCGCCAGCACAGAAAAGGACGATGTCGATCAGCCGCGCGGGATCGATAACAGAGACTGACGCTCCCGAAGACGCTGCAACGATGGATGGCTACGTGATGCGAGCCTTAGCTGGTAGTGCTTCGGTGTCCTGGTTATGCAAAAAATGCTCTCTTGGTACCAGTCAGACACTCACGGATCAGATTTCCGAGCATCCTGAATTCGGCGCCGCGCGAGGATGTCGACCGCCAAGCCAAAACCAGTGTCCGGAACGGCTCGTCTGGAGAGAGCGTTCGAATCACCACATTGCGAATTGAAGCGAGTTCCGAGGCCACTGCGATCTGCGGCACCAGCGTGATGCCAAGTCCTGCGGCCACCATCTGGACAAGCGTTCGCAGGCTGGTCGCTTGGAAGATCTCATTGCCAACCGGATCCACGATCCGACATGCCTGCAGTGAATGGCTGCGCAGGCAGTGCCCGTCCTCGATCAGGAGCAGCTGCTCGCGGGCTAGGTCGTCACGGCTCACCACCTTGTGATGGCCAAGACGATGGTTGCGCGGCATCGCTACGACGATTGGATCTTTTGCGATTTCCATCGCCTCGACATCGCCGAGCTCGTAAGGAATGGCCACCAGCAAAACGTCGAGCTCTCCTCCGGCGAGCTTGTCCTGCAGGACTGCAGTCGGAGCCTCTCGCACATACAGCTCGAGCTTCGGCAGCGCAGTGCCCAGATACGACAGCAGCGAGGGCAGGACATACGGCCCGACCGTCGGAATTACCCCGAACCGGAGCGGCCCGGACAATGGCTCCTGCGCGTTGCGGGCTAACCCCACCATTTCCTCGGCGTCGACCAGCAGGCGCTCGGCGCGCGCCGCGATCTCTTTCCCTAAGGGTGTCAGCATCACATGGCGATGGTTGCGCTCAAACAGCGTAATGCCCAGCCGTGCCTCGAGCTCCTTGATCCCTCCGCTCAGCGTCGATTGCGTGACCGCACAACTTTCCGCGGCACGGCCAAAATGGCTGTGCCCGGCCAGAGCACAGAGAAAGCGGAGTTGTTGAAAACTGGGCAGGGTGGCCATCGGATGTCCAATGAAGCTGCGCGTTTTTATCCATTGGACCAATGGCAAAGAATGGCGGACCATCCACTTACGAGGTAAGGCCGACCGATGATCTTTCCACCGCCGGGTACTTATAAATCGATCGTTTGCGAACATCTCACCGTTAAAACAGCCTCAATTGCTTTTGATATGGCAGCCGGCTCTTACGGAAGTCGCCGATGAGTTCATCGGCAGGGGATGAGATCCATCACATCTTTATTCGAAAGCCGCGTCTCGCATCACCCGGCGTTCAAATGATACGACGCTCGTGAAAACTTCAGTTGATGCGCTCCTTCAGCTCGCAGCCGCTATGGCCTGCTGTTTCCCTTGTCGGTTGAGCGCCGCAAAATCCTCATCCGAAAGCTTGATGCTCGCGGCCGCAACGTTCTCCTCAAGGTGCTTCACCTTCGACGTGCCTGGAATCGGCAACATCACGGGGCTGCGCTTGAGCACCCATGCAAGCGCGATCTGACTTGGCGCGACGCCGTGGCGCTTCGCGACCTTGTCCAGCAGCGATCCAGGTCTGGCTAGATCGCCGGCCGCGAGTGGATACCACGGGATGAATCCTATCCCGCGCCGTTCGCAATATTCGAGTACGCCTTCGCTCGCGCGATCGACGAGGTTGTAGCGGTTCTGCACCGTCGCGACCTTAAACACTCTGGACGCCGCTTCGATCTCCGGAACCGACACTTCACTCAGGCCTGCATTGCGAATGATCCCGAGATCGAGCAGCGTCTTGATCGCGCCGAATTGTTCATCGCGCGGCACTTTCGGGTCGATGCGATGGAGTTGCCAAAGGTCGATCGATTCGACGCCAAGACAACGGCGGCTCTTGTAGGCCTGCTGAATGAGATATTCCGGCCGCCCTAAGGGGGTCCACACGTCGGGACCGGTCCGGGTTAGGCCGCCCTTGGTGGCAATGAGCATACCCCGATAGGGATGCAAGGCTTCGCGAATGAGTTCTTCCGAAACATCGGGGCCGTAGGCGTCCGATGTATCGACGAAGTTAACGTCCAGTTCGGGCAGCCTCTTCAACGTTCGCAACGCTTCGGGCCGATCGGCCGGCTCGCCCCAGATGCCCGGGCCTGTGATTCTCATCGCGCCAAAACCAAGGCGATTGATCTGAGTATCGCCGCCGATTTTGAAGGTACCGGATTGGGCCGAACTAATGCTCATGATCGCGTCTCCCGCTACTTGCTATAATCTCTTCGTCAAAGGCCTCCTCTCCATAAGAACCTCCAAGAAGAAACAACGGAGTTAGGCGCGAGGCTGATGTAGGTTTGCGATCCGCCGATACCATTAAATTGAGTTTTAGCAATCAGAAGCCCAGCACACGCCCGTGCGTTCTCGTTGAGCAATGAGGTGGTTCCAAAGAGCCGCGGCCCCCGGGGGCCAGATAGCTTGAAGTCGAGGTATTTTCGGAAAGTGCACTCGTTGAACTGCGGTCTTCGGGAAATTTCCGGCAACAAAGCTTAAGCCGCAACAAGCTGAGAGAAGCGGAAATTCCGCTCACCACCAGATCGCGGGACGCGTCCGTCGCAAGGTGCGCAAAAGACGGTGCGGCTATCGGGGATAGACCGGAAATGGCTGACCCGCGGCTAAAACGACGCGAATGACCCGCGCACCTGGTGATGTCCGCTCCTCGGACACGAAACGGACCAGGCCGGCTGGTCTGGCGATGTCCGTTGATCGGGGTAAACCGGAAGTGGCTGGTTGAGGGTCAAAACGACGCGATTGACCCAACTCGGACGTGTAGCCGCTAAATGGCGCGCGAACATGAGATCGCAGTTTGTCGACCGGGCTACCGGATGGCGTTTTTTGGCCCTACGATGTGCGCATGGATGATCGCATCGACTACAGCATTCCCACGTGGGACCGTACGGACAGCGTGAGCCGCACGCTAGTGCGCCTTATTGCTCAGAGCACCAACGACGGTATCTGGGATTGGAATCTTGAAACCGATGAAGTCTTCTATTCACCGCGTTGGCTCGAATTGGTCGGTTATCTGCCCGACGAGTTGCCCGGGCACATTGATACGTTCACCAATTTGCTCCATCCCGATGACCGCGACCATGCGGCGCGAACAATCGCTGAGTATGTGGCTGGTACACGTCCCGAATACCGGAACGAATTTCGACTCCAGCACAAAGATGGGTCGTGGCGTTGGATCTTCACGCACGGTATCGCGCATCGCGACGCTACTGGCCGCGCCATTCGTCTAGTAGGAACTCACACTGATATTACAGATCGTGTACATGCTGCGGAACGTTTGGAATCAACCGTCGCGGAACGCACAAATGACTTAAGCAAGTCCCTGGAGGACTTGCGCGCCGCCCAAGATCGGCTGGTTCAGACCGAGAAGTCTGCCGCTCTCGGACGGCTGGTCGCGGGGGTTGCCCACGAAATTAACACTCCCTTGGGCAACAGCCTGACCGTCGCCTCGACATTTATCAACAAGACCGATCGGCTTGAAGCGGATGTCGCAGGCGGCAATGTCCGGCGGTCGATTCTGAATGAATATCTTGCGGCAAGCCGAGAGGCGCTCTCGCAAATAATGGCGAATCTTATTCACGCGGTGGATTTGATACAATCGTTCAAGGAGGTGGCTGCCGAGAGCGATTTTTCGGATCGGAGGGGCTTTGATCTCGGCCAAATGACCGAACAGATTGTCAGAAGCCTTCGATCCGGCCTGCGAAGTCACAATCTTACTTTCAGGGTCGATTGCGAGCCCAACCTTGCCATGAACAGCTATCCCGGACTTTACGGTCAGGTGCTCACCAATCTGGTTGTCAATTCTGCGGCCCACGCCTTTCCAAACGACGCGCGAGGATCTGTTCAAATTACGGCGCGGATGTTCGACCAGGACAATGTTGAAATCTCGATTTCAGACGATGGCTGCGGAATGACTCCGGAAATCCAGCGCCAGGCGTTCGACCCGTTCTTCACGACACAGCGCGCGCAGGGTAGGGTCGGCCTGGGATTGCACATCGTCTACAACATCGTGACCAATCGCTTAGGCGGTCGGATCGATTTGGATACTAAACTTGGCGAGGGAACAAGAATCCGGATGATCGTGCCGCGCGAGGCACCGCTGGAACTTGCCGCAAAATAATCGGTGTCGCGAAACCATAGGGGGCGAGACGCGGTTCGCGGCGAGGTGCGGAGCGTTTGATCTAGGTCAACAATCAGGTCGGCATCGGCTTCATTCTTAAAAAATGATCACTATCCCTCAATTGACGGCGGAAGCCTTAGGATCATTTCTGGCTTCGGAAACCAGAGGCCGGTTTGGCTCATCGAACGCCGAGCTGAGCGATCTGCTGCCCTATGCTGCACGCCTTGCTCTTGAGTGCATCGGCAACAGTGATGCCTTGTATCACAACGTCGAGCACACGATGCTTGTGACCCTCGCCGGGCACGATATTCTGATTGGCCGGGCGCTTTTGCGACCAACAACGGCTGGCGACTATGCCAATTTCATTCTTGCATGCCTTGTTCACGATATCGGGTATGTTCGCGGAGTCGTCCAGGGCGACGAGGACGATTGCTTCGTCGCAGACGTCAACGGCCGTACCATCCGTCTGCCGCGAGGCGCATCTGACGCCGCGCTAGCGCCGTACCACGTCGACCGCTCTAAATTATTCGCGCTGGAACGCCTCGACGCAACCGAACACCTCGATGCGGCCCGGATAGCCAGGGCGATCGAATATACCCGTGTTCCCTATGTGCCGCCACCGTCGAACGACGATCTTCACGATGAAGAAGGTTTGCTGCTGCGCGCTGCCGATCTTATCGGCCAACTCGGCGATCCGAACTATATGAGGAAGTCAAACGCGCTTTTCTACGAATTCGAGGAAATCGGATTAAACAAGACGTTGGGCTATGAGACGCCCGCCGACATCGTTTACAAATTCCCGCAGTTCTACTGGACCAACGTCGCGCCGCAAATCGGTATGGCCATTCGCTATCTCAACGTGACCTCAAGTGGACGTCAATGGATCGCCAATCTCTACGGCAACGTCTTTCGAGCCGAACGCGACGTGAATCTTTCCGGCCCGCAAAGGTAGGTAGCTGAAACAGTTAGACTCAGAGAGCGCGGGCGTTGCTGGCCCGCGCTGACGAAGTGGTCGAACAAGGCTATGCGACTTCCACCTGGCACGAAACCGACATGCCGATGCAGTCGCCGCATGTCCGCCATCAGGGGATGAACCGACTTCGCTCTGGCGTAGCCCGAGGTCCGTTGATGACCGATACTGTTGAAAAAGTCTTTTGGGGGTGGCGGACGAAATTTTCCGGAGCCGCTGATGCGTTTCGTGCGCAGCGATGTGAGGGGCCACGTATCGCATCTCAGAAAAACGACAACCGACTTTCGTATCGGCGCTACGGCGCATCTCAACGACGGAGTTGTCCAAAAATCAGCATTTGCGAGATTTTTGGCGTCGTTCGATTTTCGACTTTTTCAACAGTATCGACCCATAGCAGACTTGCAGTGAACAGATTTACTAGGCTGGGCGTACCGGACCGCTTTGCGAAGCTTCATCAGATCGGAGCTCTACCATCGCCTCTCAGGCAATCGTCGCGCGGTGTTGCAGCCGAACTTCCGATTATACGATCGTGCAGCGTCATACACGGGAGCGAATCTCATATTGGCTTTGCGGGCCCGCCACCCTAGAATTGCGGCGATCGCAGGACGGGCGAAATGCAGTATGTTTGCGACGCGCCGAAGGGTAAGACCTGGTTCCGTATCGAGACGGAAGGTGAAGCGGCGCATGAGTCGCGCCTGATGAGCCACACAGTCGAGAAATATTTCTGCCGCGAGCGGGAGAAGGCAGTCCAGTCCTGGCGTCCGGAGCGGCCCAACGCGATCGAGCGCGACATCGGCCTCGAGGCCCATGTACAGCGAGAGATGCCGCTTTTCCTCACGTTGCGCGACAGGGAGGGCAATGCACTGGCTACAGCGATGCTGCCACCGGGTGGCAAGGATCGCGGCGGGTTCCGGATCATCATCGTTGCCGCATCCAATGCCGATCCTTATCCCGAGCAGGATGCGGCCATCGCTGCGCTAGGAGCGCATTTCGGTCTCACACTCGATCGCCACCGCTGCTTCCCCTACGGCCGCTAAGGAGCCTGACAAGTATCGCTGCTTGATTGGAGCGATGTCGGCTCATGGCACATCACGTCATTTTCACTGCGCTGCGGAATTTGGTCGCTATCTGAGCATAGCGGTCATGGCCGGACTTGGTGCTGGCTCGACCCGGTCGCGAATGACCCGTTAGCTGACTAAATGGCTCGGCTGTCCCAGGAGCGCCGGTGAAGCTGTTTGCTATAGCTATAGATCATGGTCAAACAGTCGCAGACGCTGAGAGTCCGGGCGGGGAAAGAAACTATGATGAGATTAGGGCGTGGGAGCCTAACCCTTTGGTTCGCCACGGTTCTTTGTATTGTAGGTATTAGCTGGCTGGCCTTGGAATATTTCGTCCCGTCACCGCCTTCCAGCATTGTGATCGCGACGGGCGGTAAAGGTAGTACCCTTGAATATTTTGGCGAATTGTATCGAACAAGATTTGCACGTGCCGGAGTCAGGTTAAATCTGCGCGAGACTGCTGGCGCATTGGAAAACTTCAGGCTATTGCACGATCCAAATTCCGGCGTTCACATTGCGTTCGTGGCGGGAGGTATTTCCGACAGCAGTCAGGCACCGGAGCTGTTGTCGATGGGACTCATCTTCAATGTTCCTTTTTGGATCTTTTACTCTTCTGTTGAGCCGCTGGATGGGCTGCCGCAACTTAAAGGAAAACGCATTGCCGTTGGGCCAGAAGGAAGCGGCACTCGATACACCGCCGAAAGGATCCTTAGCAAAGCCAATATCGATTCAAAAACCGCGACACTGCTGCCTTTCGCACTAGATGCCGCGGCGGACGCGTTGAATGAGGGCAAAGTGGATGCTGCACTGATTGTAGGCGGCTCGGATGCGCCGGCAGTTGAAAGCTTGCTAACTAATCCTCGCGTTCGGCTTATGAACTTTTCAACGGCGGAGGCCTTAACCCGCATTTTTCCAGATCTTGTTCGGCTAGTGCTCCCAAAGGGCGTGATTGAAATTGATCCGCTTAATCCACCCAGTGACGTGACGCTTGTAGGGACCACAGCCAAGGTATTGATTCGTGATGATGTTCATCCAGCAATCGTCCAGCTTCTCGCGCAGACAATGAAAGAGGAACACAATGGGTCGGGGCTCTTTCAGCGAAGCGGAGAATTTCCGGCAATCAACGATCCAGAATATCCCGTAGCTCAAATCGCCGTCGATTACTATAAGAACGGCCCCTCGCTCCTTCCGAAATACCTGCCCTTTTGGATGGCCATTTATGCGCAACGAATGATTGCGTTTTTAGTTGCAACTTTGGCGATTGTTTTCCCGGTGTTTGGTTTTGCGCCTAGGCTATATCAGTGGTTTGTCCAAGAACGCCTGCGCAGGTTATTTCGCCGCCTAAGAATTATTGAAAATGCGTTGCGCGTGCCGCTTACGGTCCCGCAAGTAGAAGCTCTCCAAAGTGAATTAGCGGACATTGATCGGGCGACCAGTGCGGTTCCGATGCGAAACTCCGACCTCTACTTCATGTTAAGGTATCATCTCGATCAAACGCGTTCGCGTCTCGTTGAGGCAAGCGAGACTGCCAAGGTTGCTCAGAGTGTGAACTCCTAAACATGTCTGCTGTTGGCCCGTCGCGACATATTGCAGCGCCGTGCGGTCGTGGTCGCTATCGGGATCGAAGCGGACATGACCTCGTGAGCCGACTTCGATGACTTGGTCGCGATTGACCCACAAGAGACATTGGCAAGCTGAAATGGTAAAACGTTCCCTCAAATCCAAGGAGGTTAGCAGCTTGCGTCTGACGATCCGAGCACCAACGATTGATGAGCTATCCAGCCTTTCCGATCTGTGTTTCAGATCTAAAGCCGTCTGGGGCTACGACGAGGAATTCATGGAAGCGTGTCGCGGCGAGTTGTCGTTTTAACCGCGCGACTTGGCATTGACGCCCACCGCAGTTGCCGAACATAACGGCAAGCCAATCGGTGTTGCACAGGTAAAAGTCGTCGATGGAAAGGCTGATTTGCTGAAACTATTCGTCGAGCCCAGCGCGCTTCGCAGTGGCACCGGTGAGGCGCTGCTCGTTTGGGCTACCGACGTTGCGAAAAAACTGGGTGCCACGCAACTGACAATCGACGCGGACCCCGATGCGGCTCCGTTTTACCGCAGGATGGGAGCTTACGATCTAGGCGAAGCGTCGTCTGCATCGGTGCCGGGAAGGATGTTGCCGAAACTAGCGATGAACCTTTGCCCTGCGGACCTAACCTGAGGTCCGAAACTGGCACATAACGTCAGTTGGCGCAGTGCAGCGCCATGTCCGGAGTTGGGGGCAGACCGGAAGTGACCGGCACACAGCCAGAGTGACGCGATTGACCCATTGCGGAAGTGGTCGACTTTAGGGGCGAGCGCCATAAACCTTTGTATCGTTCCGTGACACCTTAGATGCCAGACGATTACCTACGTGCAATTGAGGCGCTGATCGCGATCGCCTTAGGTTGCATGCGTTTTCGGAAATCGCGCGGTGTCTGCCGTGAAGTCGTTTATCGATTTGCTCCCGTCCGCTGGCAGCGGCCGGGCCTCTATAGTTTATTATTTGAAGAGATCAGGCGGCCGAGCGTCTCATGACCGGCGCCTAAAAGCAAACACACCTCGAACATGTTCGCGGTCCTTGTATAGGCAGGTAGCCGATCCGGCGAACGGAAAGCGATGATTCGATGCTGCACTTTCTTACCGGCCTCCGTTCCCTTCCCGTGGCGGCCGCGCTCGCGGGCGGCATTTTTCTCATCGACACGCTGTCGTCCCTCCACTTTGCGGTAGCCTCCCTCTATGTAATTGTTGTTTTGATTGCCGCTCATGACCTTGATCGCCGTGGCGTTGTGATCACGGGCGTCACCTGCGCATTCCTTACGGTCTTCAGCTACGTGATCGATCACGGATTTGTGGTGGATGGAACCGCCCCATTGCGGTCTGCGGTGAGCCTAGTTTCGATCCTGATTGCCACTATGCTCGTGCTCCGGAACGTTTCGGCCGAAGAAGCATATCGCGAGGCGCAACTGGAGCTCGCGCACGCTAACCGCGTCGCTACCATGGGGCAGCTCACCGCCTCGATCGCTCATGAAATCAAGCAGCCCATTGCGGCGGCACATAACAACGCGCGTGCGGCTCTGAATTATTTAGACAACAGCCCAGCCGATGTGGCGGAGGTGAGGGAGGCGCTCACCTGCATTGTGGACGACGCCGATCGAGCCAGCGCCGTCGTCGACCGGATTGGGTCTCTCATCAAAAAAGCGCCAGCCCGGAAGGAGGTCATCGACCTCAATGCGGCGATCCTGGAGGTGATAGCCGTAACCCGCAGCGAAGCGGTCAAGGCCGGCGTCACGGTGGCCGCGCAACTGGCGGACGAGTTGCCAGGCATCCGAGGCGATCGGGTGCAACTACAACAAGTGATGTTGAACTTGATCGTCAATGCCATCCAGTCGATGAGAGGCGTCGAGGGCGGCAACCGCGAATTACATATCAGCACTGTGAGAATCGAGCCGGAGAGTGTGTGCGTCGCAGTGCGGGATACCGGCCATGGGCTGCGCCCCGAGAGCCTGCCGCGTCTCTTTGAACCCTTCTACACGACGAAGCCCGACGGCATGGGCATGGGCCTCTCGATCTGCCGCTCGATTATCGAAGCCCATGGTGGGCGGCTGTGGGCGACCAGTTGCGAGCCGCGGGGTGCTCTTTTTCAGTTTACGATCCCCGCTGGCTGAGCCGCCATCCGTGATCAATGTCGCCTGTTGGCACCTTTCGGACATAGCGCGGTGTGCGGCTTGAGTCTGCTCTTTCGAGAGTAAAGCGGAAGTCGCATTTCAAAGGCGTCAGGACCGTTTTTGACCCACCACGGACATGGCGCTGATCATCGTCCGAGGCCCAATTAGGTGCGGTCTCGCTTCGCGGCCCAGTCGCAAAGTGCTAGTGTTGGTTGTTCCATTCGGCGTGGCCCTGAGGCTTGGGGGTTGGCTAAATGCGACGGCGCGAATTTTTCGGGCTCATTGGGAGTGCTGCGACCCTTTGGTCGCTTGCCGCTTATGCGCAACAAGCTGACCTGATACGTAAGGTTGCCGTCCTTATGAATTTTGCCGCGGACGACCCTGAGGGTCAGGCAAGATTACAAGTCTTTTTACAATCGCTCCGCAAAACCGGTTGGATCGAGGAGAAAAATTTGCGCATTGAGGTCCGCTGGGCGGGCGATAACACCGAGCGTTGTCAGCAGTATGCAAGAGAATTGGTAGATTCGGCACCCGATGTGATCCTCGCCTCCGCAACTCCATGCCTCGCCGCACTGCAATGGGTCACTCGGAGAGTGCCAATCGTTTTTGCGAACGCGGTCGATCCAGTAGGAGCTGGGTTCGTCACCAGCCTGGCCCGGCCCGGCGGCAATACAACAGGATTTACCGCTTTCGAATACAGCATCAGCGGGAAATGGCTCGAACTGCTGAAAGAGCTTGCACCCAATCTGACACGGGTGGCCGTGCTTCGCGAGCTCTATACAGCCGCGGGGGTCGGCCAGTTCGCCGCGATCCAGACCATGGCATCGGCGTCATCAGCCGGGGTGGAGTTGAGCGTAATCGATCCCGCTGACGCGAGTGGGATCGAGCGGGCTTTGGCGGCATTCGCCCACGAGCCGAATGGTGGCGTGATCGTAACCGCAAGCACGTCAACGGCGGCCTATCGCAAGTCGATCATTTCGTTGGCGAAGAGGTACCGCTTACCTGCTGTCTACGCGTTCCGATACTTCACCGCGGACGGAGGCCTTGCCTCATATGGACCTGATACGATCGACGCTTTTAGGCGCGCCGCTGCATACGTCGACCGCATCCTCAAAGGCGAGAAGCCCGCCGACCTGCCGGTGCAGGCCCCGACGAAGTACGAGACGGTCATCAATCTGACGACTGCCAAGGCGCTCGGCCTGAAAGTCCCGCCCACGCTGCTAGCCCGCGCCGACGAGGTGATCGAATAGGAGGTGACTTCCGGTATTGGCACGAAACGGACCTGGCGCGATGTCCGCTCTGAGTCCGCTTTCGCGGTTAAAGCGGAAGTGGACTTCGGGGCAGTCAGGTCAGTTTTTGACCCACAGCCGACAAAGTTACTGCAAGCCATAAGTGAATGTGGGCGGCCATCAGACCGCCCACTCAAGCGCAAAACCTAAGTATGTGTACGCGCCAACCCCATCGCGGTGTCATTGTCCCGGATCGGTTTGGCCCAGCTATCAAGACGACTATTTGGGTACAGCAACAAATATGGCACCGGTCAATTTGCCATCTCCACCGATGAGCGGTGCGTAGTTGGCTTGGTAGTTTTGACCAAAAACGGTCACTGGCCCGGTGTAGGGACGTTTTTCGGCCAAGGCTTTGTAGGCCGGGCTATCATGGTCAAGTTTTGTGCCGACCGCCGATTGTCCTGCTTGCATCAAGGTCGTTTCGGTCCGAACAAAATCTTTGCCGTCATAAGAAAAGATGGTCGCTTCGAGTTTGTTGGCCGCCAATGAAGCACTGCTGACAAGTAATGTGACGGGCAACAACAGGCTCAGGATGTTGGCACTTTTCGGAAGTGGCGCGACGTCCGACTTGAGTCCGTTGTCGGGAGCAAACCGGAAGTGGGATTTCGGGGCGACGAAGACCGTTGTTGACCCAACCGAGACATAGAACTGGCGCGCAACGTCCTGTATTCAGTCTGGGTAGCACCAAAGTCTATCGCAAGATCTAGTCTCGTTAGCCGCGGGCTTGGAGAGCCGGCCACCTTCACTGTAGCCGTCGCGCATTTGTGGGATTGAAAAGCCGGGCTCCTTTAACTGATTATAGGCTCGATCCCACCGGTGATGACCTCGACCAGTGCGCATGTGATGCGCTGACGCCGTGGCCATTTGTACCGCCGACCCGGCAATCAGCAGCGCGCCGAGAATAGTGAAAGCTGCTTTTCGCATCCTGGTCTCCGTTGGTGGACGCTACGGTGAGTGCTGCCTGATTCCTTTCTTAACGGTCAGTCGCGTTCGAAGATCTTGGCGCCCGGGTAGATCCGGCGGGCGTACGCAACGACCAGCCCGCGGTCCTGTGTCTCCGAGAACGGACTCCGGATCTGACACGACCCGACGATGAGGTGCCACATGCCGTTAAGCTTCTTGATGATGACGTTCATGAGAGTGCTTCCTCATATTCGCGAGCAGCTGACCGAGCCAATGCCTTAGCCGCATCAGCGTGTGCAGCTTTCTCAGCTCGCCGCTCATAGCCCTCAGCAAGCGCCCTAAGCTGACCCGCAACGCGTTGGTCCGTCATCGTTTGGGCCGCCCGGAGTATGGTCCGCGCCGTGTCCAAATATGCTTTGCTCAGCATTTTTGCCTCCGCAATCCCAGTTCGAACGGCATAACGCCGCCCAAATACAACCGATCACAGAGAGACGGACCGGACCATTGCACAGACGTTTATCAGTGCCTTACATTCGTTTGAGACAAGGATACTTAGGTTTGCGGTCGACCACGAAAGCGACATGCCCATCGTCCCGGGCTATTTCCGATCTTGGGGGCAAAACAGACATCCCATTTCAAGGGCGTCAGGACCGTTTTTGACCCGCACCGGACTAGGAAGCAATTCTCCTGGTTATACTGTGTTGCAAAGGGCGCATGTCGCCTCTCTTAGCGCTATAGCCAGACGAGGGTCCTATGAACGCAAGGCTTGAAAGAAAGCTGCGACTGCTTGCCGTCGTCACCGTTGCCAGCGCGATCGGAGGGGTTGCTTTCGTTGTTGCCGAGGGTCTCACGTCGCCTTCCGCGATAGCAACAGGGATTGCGTACGGATTCCTTCTTGGGGTCACGCTCGCGGGCATCTCGCTGTTCGTCCTGCAAGGTCCGATGCGTCCGTGGCTCGGTAGCCTTTCGTTTACAATCAATCTGCTGGTGCGAACCGCAATCTATGCCGCTATCATCGTCCCCATTCTGTACTTCCAGCTGGGTGAAATTATCACGCGGGTTCCTCCCGATCCATCCCGCAACACTTTCTGGATATCTATCATCTACTCCGTTGTATTCGTGGTTTTGGCCAACCTCGTTCTCGGGATCGCCAACATCATCGGGCCCCGCGCATTCCTAAACTTCGTCACCGGGCGATATCATCTCCCGGTCGAGGAAAACCGCTTCGTGCTTTTTGTCGATATAGCGGGATCAACGGGACTGGCTGAGCGGCTCGGCGGGATCGCCATTCATCGCCTTCTCGATCGCACCTTTCGTCTGCTTACCCTCGCCGTGGTTGATTATCGGGGTGAAGTCCTCAACTATGTCGGCGACGAGGTGATCGTGACGTGGCCCGAACGCAGCGGCGCAGTCGATTGCCGTCCGCTGCGGTGTTTCATAGCAATGCGCGATGAATTATCGTTCGCAGCTGGCCAGCTTGAGCGGGAGTTCGGAGTCCTACCCCGCATTCGCGGAAGTCTACATTTTGGAGCGGTGATCGTCGGCGAAATCGGCGACATAAAGCGCGCGATCGTCTTCAACGGCGATGTCATGAACGCGGCTGCGCGACTTGAGGAACTAAGCCGCAGCGTTGAGGGCGGTTTTCTCGCATCGCGCGCGGCCATGGAGCAGTTTCGGTCCGCCCTACCGGTGAAGGTTAGCGATCTGGGGCGGCTTCCAATTCGCGGACGTGTAGAAGGGATTGATGTAGTCGGTCTCGATATTCCCACTGCTCAAACGGCATGATGATATCTCTGTCGCGATGGGCCTGACCGCATGTCGGGTTATTGCACTTTTCAGACCTGGCGTCCGTGGTGAGCGATGTCCGTTCGCAGGGGGATTGTGTTGCAAAAGTCTTTTTAGGGTGGCGAACAAAATTTCTTAGGACCACTGATGCGTTTCGCGAGCGACGACGTGAGGGACCACATGGTTTGTCGCAAAAACGACTACGAACCTTCGTACGCGCAGTACGGAGCCTCGCCGCGCTGGAAAAGTCCAAAGATCGACTTTCGCGAGATTTTTGGAGTCGATCGATTTTCGACTTTTGCAACATGGGGTAATTCCGGGATTGAGCCAGACAAGGGCATAGGGAATCAGCTCTCCAGGGATAGAGGGGCCAGCCTCATGGCCCCAGCAACGATGGAGAGGTGCAATGGAATGCTATGTTGGACTGGACGTGTCGTTGAAGCAGACGTCGATCTGCGTAGTGAACGAGAGGGGATCGGTGGTCCGAGAGGGCGTCGTCGATTCTGTCCCTGAAGCGATTGCTGGGTTCGTGAGGTCGAAAGCGCCGGGTGCGGTTCGGATCGGCCTTGAGACTGGACCTACAGCAACTTGGCTTTGGACCGAGCTCGCGCGGCTTGACCTGCCAGTAATCTGTATCGATGCTCGCCATGCAAAAGCGGTGCTGAAGATGCAGGTCAACAAGAACGACCGCAACGATGCGGCTGGCATCGCACGCATCATGCAGACCGGCTGGTTCAAGGAAGTGCGCGTCAAGGACCTTGATAGCCACGCTGTCAAGGCACTGCTGGCGAGCCGGGCGTTGCTGGTCAAGATCAAGCGCGATCTTGAGAACCAGGTCCGTGGCCTGCTCAAGAACCTTGGTCTTGTCATCGGCCATGGCACGTTCAACGTTTTCGCCGTGCCGGCCAAGGAGCTGATCGCGGATCGTCCTGAGTTGACCTCGGCTGTCAGTCCTCTACTCACGGCGCGGACAGCCATCGAGCAGCAGATCGGCGAACTCGACCGTCAGGTTCTAAAGCTCTCGCGCCAGGATGCGCAGGCCCGCCGGTTCATGACCGTACCTGGCGTAGGTCCGATCACCGCGCTGTGCTTCAAAGCGACGATCGACAATCCGGCGCGCTTCAGGCGATCGAGAAGTGTCGGTGCTTACATTGGATTAACGACCAGGCGTCATGCATCTGGAGAGCTCGATTGGTCCGGTCGGATATCCAAGTGTGGAGACGCCATGCTCCGCATGTATCTGTTCGAGGCCGCTGGCGTGCTGCTGACCCGCGTGCCGAAATGGTCGGCGCTGAAGGCTTGGGGCATGAGGCTCACCAAACGCAACGGGCTGCGGAAGGCCAAGGTTGCCGTCGCGCGCAAGCTCGCAGTCATCCTTCACCGCATGTGGATCGACGGGACCGAGTTCAACTGGTCGAACAAGGAGGTTGCTGCTTAACGAGCATAACGAGATCTCAGGTCCCGCCACACGGCGGGAAGAGACGTCCCTGCCGGGACGGTGGCGGTGGTGAGATCGTCCGATTGTTTGCGAGCTCTCAAACAGAGAGACCGCGCTTGCAACATTGATCCACCAGCGTCGTCTTACGCCATCATGCGGAGGGCTCGCCCCTACCGCGGAGAGAACAGTGGGCCCGGCAAGGATGTTCGCGGAGAGCTTGACACCTAGTCCCGGAATTAGAGAACAC